>Ga0073932_1000080_pt1 | contig 239434 bp, 208 predicted proteins | sample DewCreD2012metaG_FD_76967 | JGI IMG/M metagenome (GOLD analysis project Ga0073932, IMG submission 76967) | Hot spring sediment bacterial and archeal communities from British Columbia, Canada, to study Microbial Dark Matter (Phase II) - Dewar... ... | reverse complement strand
GCCGACCGGCTCCACCCGCCCCGACGTTCGGTTCCCCGGCCGACAGGGCCGACCGGCTTTTCCGTAGGCTCCGCCCCTGCGCCCGGCGCCGGTCGGGACGATCGCGGAGAGCCGCCCACCGGGCGGTCCCGAGACCGTCGCCGCCGGGGGCTCGCGGCGCCCCGCCCTCGACCACCCGGCCACGGGCACCGCGCACGACCGCCGGCCGACCGTCTCCACCCGCCCCGCCTCCGGACGCCGCAGCCCCGAAACCTGCCGCCCTCCCCGCACCCGCCCCGACGTTCGGTTCCCCCTCGGTGCACAGCGACCGAAGTCGCACGCCTCGCTCGGCCCGCCCTTCGAGCTCGGTCCCGGCCGACGACGTGGACCGCCACCTCGCAACGGCGACCACCGGCACAGCCGCGGATGCGGCCGTACCCCGCCCCGAGCCCGCACGGCCGAGCGGCCCGCGGCGCCCGGGCTCGGGCGACATCGGCTCCGCTGCCCGAACCGCTGCTCGCACGCGTTCCGGGCGTCACCGGCACGGTCGGCGCGGAGCGAGCGCCGCTTCCGGCCCCGGGAGTCGCCGCTCCTGCGATCGGGCCCGACCGAAGCCGAGGGGCACCGCACCCCCTGCCACCCCCACGAGCGCCGCGCGAGACCCCGCGCGTTCCCGCCCCGTCTCGTCTGCGGCCGGACGCTCGGTCGAGGAGTGGTGCGCGCGTAGGCTCCGGATCGGTGCCCCTGCGCCGCGAGCACACCTCCCGGGCCGCCGTCGTCCGGGACACGACCGGTCCCGGAGGGCGGGGAGTGCCCCTTCCACGGCGCGGCGCCTCGCCCCTCGTCCGCCGAGGTTCGACCCGCCCGATCCGGTCCGGCGCCACCGACGCGACCCCGCTCGGCACCGCGAAGGAGAGCTCCGTGCGCGGACCCGACCGTCCCGGCTCCTCGCGCTCAGACGTGCAGGCGATGCTCGAGCAGGTAACGATAGGCCTCGATGATCTCCCGCAATCGCGCCTCGGCCGCCCGGTCGCCGCCGTGCAGGTCGGGATGGTGGCGCTTGACGAGAAGCTTGAAGCGGGCCTTGAGCTCGGCGAGCGTGAAGCCGGCCTCGAGCCCGAGCCGCCGCATCATGGCGAGCGAGCGAGGCTCCGGTCGCGGCCGGGTCGTCGTCGCCCGTCCCCCGAGAATCCCGAGCGGGTCCGAAAAGGCCGCCTCGGCGAACCGCCCGCCGGGGGCCACCCCGAACCGCCAGGTCGGCCGATGCCAGGTGACGTCGGCCCGCCGGTGGCGATCGATCTCGGCCGGGCTCATGCCGGCGAAATAGTCCCAGCGCCGGTTGTGTTCGCGCACATGCTCGAGGCACAGCCAACGGTAGGCCCGCAGCTCCTCGCGCGAGCGCGGCGCCCGGTGCAGCCCCTCCGCCTCGCATCCCGGCCACTCGCAGCGGCGCGGCGGCGGCCGCTGCCGCTCGGCCCAGGGCCGGGCGAGGTGGGCGTCGATCGAGGGGGCACGGGAAGGGTCGCTCATGGCCGGATCATGGCCCGCGGGCCCGGTCCGGGCAAGGCGCGGAGCCCACCCGTCGCATCGGCTCCGGGAGGCCGGCGCGGCCCCGGCCGTTCAGTCCTCCTCCGGTTCCGAGGCGGCGAGCGCCCGGGCGAGGTTGCAGATCGCGTCCTGATATTTCCGGTTCGGCATCGCCACGAAGTTGCGCGCGAGCTCGAGAAGCATCCGCTGCTGGGGCGTCGGTTTGAAGCGCTGCTCGCCTTCGAGGCCCTCGAAGAAGTAGCCGACGTCGACACCGAGCGCCTGGGCGATGGTGAACAGTCGGCCGGCGGCGATCCGGTTGATGCCCTTCTCGTATTTGTGCGCCTGCTGGTAGGTGACACCGATCAGCTCGGCCATCTGCTGTTGGGTCAGGCCCAGCATGATGCGGCGCTCGCGCATGCGCGCGCCGACGTGGCGGTCGATGTCCTGGGCCCGTGAACGGCCCGGTCCGCTGCGGGACACCACCTTGGGGTTCGAGGCAGCCATGATCGTCTCCCAACCGGCTCCACCTTCGCACGACGCCGCCCCGGCGGGGTCGCCGGGCACACGTCGGATGCGGCCGGCAGGTTCCGGCCGCGCTCTACCTCGAGGTTAGGCGCCGGGTGGTTGAAACTTCGTTAAGCGCGAACTTACCTGCTCGCGTACAACCTGGGGGTCAGTCCGGCCCCGTGCAATATCCCGGTGCGCCGAGTCTGCCGGCACCGGACGGAGGAGGAGGATCGAGGATGAGCGTGCGTGCCGAGATCGAGCGCCGGCTGCGCGAGGGCTTGGCCCCCGAAAAGCTCGCCATCGTCGACGAATCGGCCCGCCACGCCGGCCACGCCGGTGCCCGCCCGGAGGGCGAGACCCATTTCCGGGTGACGGTGGTGAGCGCCGCCTTCCGAGGTCTGCCGCGGCTCGAGCGGCAGCGGCTCGTGCATCGTCTCCTGGCGGACCTGCTGCGCGAGCGGGTCCACGCGCTCGCGGTCGTGTGCCGCGCTCCGGGCGAGCCGGGCGCTTGAGCCGCGTCCTGCCGGCTCAGCCGGCCGGCGGCCGCCAGCCGGCGCGGGCGATCGCCTCCGAGATGAGCTCGTGCGCCCGCTCGGGCTCGGCCCAGCCCCGCACCTTCACCCACTTGTTGGGTTCGAGGTCCTTGTAGTGCTCGAAGAAGTGGGCGATCCGGGCGAGATCGATCTCCGGGATGTCGCGGTAGGTCCGGGTGTTCTTGTGGATCTGGGTGATCTCGTCGATCGGCACGGCCAGGACCTTCTCGTCCGGCCCGGCCTCGTCCTCCATCTCGAGCACGCCGATCGGCCGGGCGCGCAGGATCGCACCCGGGATCACGGGCATCCGCCCGACCACCATGACGTCGATCGGATCGCCGTCGCCCGCCAACGTGTTCGGGATGAACCCGTAATTGCACGGGTAGAACATGGTCGTGTAGAGATAACGATCGACGAAGATGAAGCCGCTCTCCTTGTCGTATTCGTACTTGATCGGGTCGGAACGCAGCGGGACCTCGATCAGAACGTTGATCTCGAAGGGCGGATTACGCCCCGGGGCGAGCTTGGCGATGTCCATGGTCGGCTCCGATCGGCGGGCGGATCTCAGGGCCAGGCGACGAGCGGCGGCAGCGACATCAAGATCGCCTCGGGATTGCCGCCGGTCTCGAGCCCGAAACGAGTGCCGCGGTCGTAGAGCAGGTTGAACTCGACGTAGCGACCGCGGCGGACGAGCTGATGGGCCCGTTCCCGTTCGGTCCAGGGTCGGTCCATGTGACGGCGGACGATCGCCGGGTAGACCTCGAGGAAGGCTTCGCCCACCGCCCGCGTGAAGGCGAAGTGGCGCTCGAAGTCGCCTTCGAGATAGTCGTAGAAGATCCCGCCCACACCCCTCGGTTCGCCCCGGTGCGGGATGAAGAAATACTCGTCGGCCCAGGCCTTGAACCGGGCATAGGCGTCGGGCGCGTAGGTGGCGCAGGCGGCCTCGAGACGGGCGTGGAAGCGGGCCGTGTCCTCGGGATCGGGAACGATCGGATTGAGGTCCGCACCGCCGCCGAACCAGCTCCGGGTCGTGCGGATGTGGCGGGTGTTCATGTGCGCGGGCGGCACGTGCGGCGACCAGAGATGGGCGACGAGCGAGATGCCCGAGGCCCAGAAGCGCGGATCCTGCTCCGCCCCCGGGATCTGCGCGGCGAAGCGCGGCTCGAAGGTGCCCCAGACGGTCGAGACGTTGACCCCCACCTTCTCGAACACCCGGCCGCGCATGATCGCCATGACACCGCCACCGCCGCCCGGCCGCTGCCAGGGCGTGCGCTCGAAGCGCCCGGGCGGCCGGCTCTCGGCGAACGGACTGCGGCATTCCTCCTCGATCGCCTCGAAGGCGGCGCAGATCCGGTCCCTCAGGCTCTCGAACCAGGCCCGCGCCCGAGCCTGCTCCGGTCCTTCCGCGTAAGGCTCGCTCATGCCCGCCCCTCGTCCACCGCGGCCGCCGCCAGCGCATCGAGCGCGCCCGTCCGGCGCAGCGCCTCGCCGAGCACGATCGCACCGGCCACGACCAGGTTCAACGCACGCCGCGCCGGCGCCATCGGGACCCGCACCGCGAGCCCCGCTCGCGCCTCGAGCCACGCCGGCACCCCGTGCCGCTCGTTGCCGACCAGCAAGAGATCGCCCGGTCGATAGTCGGCCCGGTGGTAGGGGAGGGTCGCCTTCGTGCTCAAGAGCACGATCCGCCGGCCGTGGGCCACGCACCAGCGGCAGAAGGTCTCGGCGTCGAGGTGGAAGCGCGGCTCGAGATGGGCACCGTAGTCGAGCGCCGCCTCCCGGATCCGCCGGTCGCCCGCCGGGAAGCCCAGGGGCCCGATCACGTGCAGCGGCACGCCCAGGCAGGCGCAGAGCCGGATCGCGGCACCCAGATTGTGTGGCCGCTCGGTCTCGTGGAGAGCGAGGCCGACCGGCTCTCCGACCCCCGCCCCGCCGACATGGTCGTTGCGACCTTCGGTCGCTTGCCGCACCGTCGCACCGTCCCTAGCTTGCGCGCCGCGGCGCCGGGGAGCCTGCGCCCGGCCGTTCCGTTCGACCCGAGGAGCCCGTCGATGGCCGATGCGACCAGCACTGTCCAGCACGGCGAGGGCGGTACCCGCCGAGACTTCCTGGAGCTCGTGACCTGGTCGACGGTCGCAGTCGGGGCGGCGGCCATGGCCTGGCCGCTCATCCACCAGATGAACCCTTCGGCCGACGTGCTCGCGCTCGCCTCGACCGAGGTCGATCTCTCCAAGGTGCCGGAGGGCTCGTCGATCAAGGTCGTCTGGCGCGGCAAGCCGGTCTTCGTCCGCCACCGCACCGCCGCCGAGATCGAGGCGGCCGAGAAGGTCGATCTCGCCACGCTGCGCGACCCGCAGCCGGACAGCGCCCGGGTCAAGCGTCCGGAATGGCTGATCCTCGTGGGCGTCTGCACTCATCTGGGCTGCATCCCGCTCGGCACCGCACCGAGCGAGCCGCGTGGCGACTACGGCGGCTGGTTCTGCCCCTGCCACGGCTCGCACTTCGACACCGCCGGGCGGATCCGGAAGGGACCGGCGCCCGCCAACCTCGTCGTGCCGCCTTACACCTTCCTCTCCGACACCCTCGTCCGTATCGGCTGATCGCGCCGCCGCCCGCCCCGGGCGGCCGGCCAGCATCGGAACAGGCCATGGCCAGCGAAGCCCCTCCCCTGGTGCTCAAGAGCCCGACCCTGCGCTGGATCGAGCATCGTCTGCCGCTGATCGGCTTCGGCTACCAGCACCTCGTCGCGTACCAGACCCCGCGCAACCTCAATTATTGGTGGAACTTCGGCTCGCTCGCCGGGATCTGTCTGGTGCTGCAGATCGTCACCGGCATCGTCCTCGCGATGCACTACACGCCGCACGTCGCGCACGCCTTCGACAGCGTCGAGCACATCATGCGCGACGTGAACTGGGGCTGGTTCCTGCGCTACGCCCACGCCAACGGCGCCTCGATGTTCTTCGTCGTGGTCTACATCCACATCTTCCGCGGCCTCTATTACGGCTCCTACAAGGCGCCGCGCGAACTCTTGTGGATGCTGGGCGTCGTCATCCTGCTGCTCATGATGGCGACCGCCTTCATGGGCTACGTCCTGCCCTGGGGCCAGATGAGCTTCTGGGGTGCCACGGTCATCACCAACCTCTTCTCGGCGGTCCCGCTCGTCGGTGAATCGATCGTCACCTGGCTCTGGGGCGGTTTCACGGTCGACAACCCGACCCTCAACCGCTTCTTCTCGCTTCACTATCTCCTGCCGTTCGTGATCGTGGGAGTGGTCTTCCTCCACCTCGTGGCACTGCACACCCACGGCTCGAACAATCCGGTCGGCATCGACCTCACCAAGAAGGACAAGATCCCCTTCCATCCCTACTACACGGTCAAGGACATGTTCGGCCTCGCCGTATTCCTGATCGTGTTCGCCGCCTTCGTCTTCTTCGCGCCGAACGTGCTGGGGCATCCGGACAACTACATCCCGGCCAATCCGCTCGTCACGCCGCCGCACATCGTGCCGGAGTGGTACTTCCTGCCCTTCTACGCCATCCTCCGCGCCATCACCTTCGACATCCTCTGGATCATCCCGGCGAAGCTCGGCGGCGTGATCGCCATGTTCGCCTCGATCGGCGTCCTCTTCGTCCTGCCCTGGCTCGACACCTCGCGGGTCCGGAGCGCCCGCTACCGACCGATCTACCGGATCTTCTTCTGGCTGCTCGTGATCGACTGCTTCATCCTGGGCTATGTCGGCTCGCAGCCGCCGGAGGGCTGGCTGCCGACCATCGGTCTGCTCGCCACGCTCTGGTACTTCGCCCACTTCCTGATCGTCCTGCCGATCCTCGGCAAGCTCGAGCGGCCCCTGCCGGTGCCGGAGAGCCTGAGCACACCGGTGCTCGGCCGTGGCACGGCCACCGCTCCCGCGGAGTGACCCGCATGCCCGCCTTCCGCCTCCGCCCCCTCGTGTTGAGCCTCGCCCTCGCGGCAGCCCCCCTCGCCGCCCGTGCCGCGGTCGAGATCGAGCCGCCGGTCCGCGAGAGCTGGCCGCATCAGGGCATCTTCGGCACGTTCGACCGGGCGGCGCTGCAGCGCGGCTTCCAGGTCTACAAGGAGGTCTGCTCGGCCTGCCACGGCACGAAGTACCTCGCCTTCCGCAACCTGACCGCCCTCGGCTACACCGAGGACGAGGTCAAGGCGATCGCCGCCGAGTACACGGTCGTCGACGGGCCCAACGATCAGGGCGAGATGTTCGAGCGGCCGGCCCGTCCCTCCGACCGCAAGCCCCTGCCCTACCCCAACGAGCAGGCGGCGCGCGCCGCCAACAACGGCGCCTACCCACCGGACCTGTCGCTGATCGTCAAGGCTCGGGCCGGCGGCGAGAATTACATCTACAGTCTCCTGATCGGTTACGAGGTGCCGCCGGCCGGTGTCACGGTACCGGACGGCATGCACTACAACAAATATTTCCCCGGGCATTTCATCGCGATGCCGCCGATCCTGCAGCCCGACGGCGTCACCTACGCCGACGGGACCAAGGCCACGGTCGCCCAGCAGGCGCGTGACGTCACCCAGTTCCTGGCCTGGCTAGCCGAGCCGCGGCTCGAGGACAGGAAGCGCACCGGCATCAAGGCGATGCTCTTCCTGATCGTGCTCACGGGTCTGCTCTACGCCTACAAGCGGCGGATCTGGGCCGACGTCCACTGACCTCTTCTCGACGTCTCGTTCCCCCCTCGGTCCTCCCTCCCCGAACGGAACGGGCCGGATCCTGTGGGTCCGGCCCGTTTCCTCGTGCGGCGGATGCTGCCGGGCCCCGTGGTCGGGGGTCCTGTGCTCAGGGAGCGAAACCGCGGAAGACGTGGTCGGGTGCGCTCGTATTGTGCCGCGAGGGCAGGAGCCGGCCGGCCCAGAGCTCGAAGGCACGGGCCTCGCGGAAGGCCGGCAACGGCGCCTCCTCGAACCGCTCGGGGCCGCTCCGCCAAGCGAGCCGGGCGACGTCGGCATTGTGCTCGGTCACGTACATGGAGCGCAGCGCGGCGAACGGTCGGCCGTCGCCGACCGGTGCGTCGAGTACCACCTCGAGCTCGATCCGTTCCTGGTCGAGGTGGGAAAGGCGCAGGGTGCCGCGGCCGCCGCGCACGAAGTCGAAGGCGAAAGTCTTGCTCGCTGGATCGAAGGCCATGGCCGCGATGTCGACGATCGGCCGGCCGTCGGTCTCGACCGGGCCCACGAGGAAGGAGCTGCCGTAGGCCGACCAGCGCAGATGGGCGGGCGGCAGAGGCCGCGCGCGCCAGTAGCCGTCGCCGGGATAGACCACGAGGATCTCTTCCGCGCGTTCCTGAAAGCGGGTCCAGAGTTGGAGCACGTGGAAGCCCTCGTGCACGGTGTCGCCGACTCGGAATGGCACGAGCGTCGGCCGCCAGAACTTCGCGAAGACGTAGCCGATCAGCTGCCACTCGACCGTCTCGTAGATCGTCTTGCGCGATGGATGGAAACTGTATTCGGGCGCGTTCGACACTACGGTCCGGCAGTTGCGCAGGTCGGGCTGCCAACGGTCGACGTCGAGCGTGCCGATATAGGCCGGGTGAACCGCTTCGACGGTGAAGCGGCGAACCTCGTCCGAAACGAGCTCGAGCGTGACATTGTCCTTCTCGGCACAAGAGGTGGGCTCGCTCCGGTTGACGACCGTCACCGCGAGCTCTTCGGCCGCGAGCCCCGTCGGTGCCAAGAGTGCCTTCAGGGCGACGAGCGCGCCCGCCGTCGCGACCTTGCGCCTCTTCACGCTTCGCCTCCCGCCCCAGCGTCCAACAGGGCGTAGACGTCGCCCGAATTGGCGGTGTGCGGCAGCGCCTCGACCAGTGCCGCCATCTCGGCCGCCTCGACCCAACGCCCGAGCTCGAGCTTCTGGCTCTCGCCCAGTGCCAGGTCGAAGCGATAGCGACCCAGCGCCGAGAGCCGCTCGAGGCAGCGGTGCGCCACCTCGCGGGCGATCGTCGTGAACTCGAACGAGAGTGCCGGCAGCGGCCGTGACAGGCCCTCGAGGACCCGGTCCTCGAAACCCTCGACGTCGATCTTGACGAAGGCCGGCTCGCCGTAGCGGGCGATGAGATCGTCGAGTGTGGTGACCTCGACCTCGAGTTCGCGATCCCAGACCTGCCCCTCCCAGCCCTGCGCCCCCTCCGCGGAGCGGATGAACGCCTCGGATGCGGTCGAGACGGTCGGGTTGCGGGCGTTGACCTTGAGGGTGATCCGACCCGGCCGGGCCCCGGCCGCCAGGGGCAGGATCGTGACCATGGGGTCGTGGCCGCGGAGCAGGCGAATGACCCGGGCGGGACCCGGCTGCGGCTCGAGGGCCACCACGCGGGCCCCGAGCCGGCGGAAGGAAGCGACCCGATCGCCCACATGGGCGCCGATGTCGAAGACGAGATCGCCCGGTTTCACGAAGCGCCGATAGAGCGCGTCCATGGCCCGGTGACGGGCCCGGTCGAGATGGTAGATCCGGATCGAGCGCCATATCGCCTCGAGCCCGACCAGCCGCTCGCGGAGGCGGCCGATCATCGGCCCGGCTCCTCGGCCGCCAGGGCGCGGATCTCGGGCGGCGGGTCGAGATCCTCGGGGATGGCGCAGAGGCCGACCCGCGCGGCCCGCTCGCCGAGCCGCGGATCGGCGGTGAGCACGGCGAACGGAACGGCCACGAGGAAACCCAGCAGGAGCGGCAGACCCCAGAGCAGCACGGCGGGCGCCTGCCAGAGAAGGAGCCCGCAGACGACGAGGCCGAACAGGAACTGCGGCCAGAGGCCGACCAGCGCCGTGGTCCAGGAGAGGGCGTGGGCGTCTCGCGCCTGGCCGCTCCAGCTCGCCGAGCGACCGAACAGGAGCCCGATCATGAAGAGCGTGATACGGAAGGTGGTGGCGGCGCCCAAAAGGAAAGAGAAGACGAGCTCGACGAGGGCGCCGAGCGCGAACCGCAGCCGCCCGCCGTAGCGCCGTGCGGAGCCCGGTGTCAGCAGAACGTCGAGGAAGCCCGCTAGCTTGGGGGCGAGATACATGAGGAGGAAGAGAAGGTAGAGGGCGATGCCGAGGCTCACCGGGAAGCTCCCCGGCGGATCGGAATCGAAGGGCTTGAGAGCGGCGAGGGCGATCAGGAGCGTCCAAGCCGGCACGCCGACGAACATCAGCACGGCCCAGATCAGCTGGAACCGGCTCGTGGGCAGGAGCCCGGGCAGGCCCAGGAGCTTCAAGTACTGGAGATTGCCCTGGCACCAGCGGACGTCGCGCCTCGAGAATTCGAGAAGCGTGGGTGGGTTCTCTTCCCAGGATCCTTCCTCGACCGGCAGCACCCGGACCTCGTAGCCGGCGCGTCGCATCAAAGCCGCCTCGACCTGGTCGTGCGACATGACATGCCCGCCCAGGGGCGGCTCGCCGGGCAGCATCGGCAGATCGCAGTGCTCGACGAACGGCCGGATGCGGACCATGCCGTTGTGGCCCCAGAAGGGTCCGCAATCGCCCACCCACCAGGCCTGGCCCATCGTATAGGTGCGCATGCCCGCCCGCATGCCGAACTGGAAGATGCGGGCGAAGAGGCTCGTGGACGGCATGCCGACGACCAGGCTCTGCAGGATGCCGAGCCGCGGATGGGCCTGCATCATGCGGGCGAGCCGGACGATCGTGCGGCCGCTCATGAGGCTGTCGGCATCGAGCGGCAACATGAGCTCGTAGGCCCGGCCCCAGCGTGCGCAGAAGTCGCGCAAGTTGCCGGCCTTGAACCCCGTGTTCCGCTCGCGCCTGCGATAGGCGATGCGCTCGGGAGCGGGACTCGCCGCCCGCCAACGGGCGACCTCCGCTTCCTCGAGAGCGGCGATCCCGGGGTCGGAAGTGTCGGAAAGCACGAAGAAGTCGAAGGCGGCCGCCTCGCCCGTGGCCTCGAGGCTCGCCTCGATCACTCGAAGCCGCCGGAAGGCGCGGGCCGGGTCCTCGTTGCGCAGGAACATCAAGACGGCGCAGCGAAGGCGCAGCGGCTCCTCCCGCTCCCCGGCTGCAGCGAAGGGAGCGACGCGGGGAAGACCGTCCCGGACCCCGTGCAGCAGCCAGAAGCCGATGACGGCGTTCCAGAAGCCGAGCACGCTCCAGGGCAGACCCACGAGGAAGCAGAGGAAGATGCCGAGATCGACGGCACTCCAGCCGCCCGCACCCAGGACTCGGGCCGCGAGCCAGGCCGTCCCGACACAAGCGATCAGGTTGAGCAGAAGGACGAGGAGCCGGCGCCGGCGCAGCTCGGGGAGGCTGTCGAGGCCGGCCGGGGTGCGGTCGGCCGGAAGGCTCGCCTCGGCGAGCCCGAGGTCCTGCGGAGCGACGCTCATGGGAGACTGCGCCCGACCCGATGGCTCGGCGGCGGAGATAGCGCGCTCCGGCGCCGCCGGCCAGGGAGCGGCCGCCTCAGCTGCCGCGGCGCAAGAGCATCCGCTGCATCACCCCGTCGCGGCGGACGAAGGCGTGGTAGAGAGCACCCGCCACGTGCAGGACCACGAGCCCGGCCAGGGTCTGGGCGAAGAGGCCGTGGACGCCGAGCAGAACCTCGGAGAGCGGCTCGCTCTTCGGCAGAATGGGCGGCAGCTCGAACAGGCCCCAGACGACGATCGGGGCGCCGAAGGCCGAGGTGCCGGCCCAGCCCAGGATCGGAACCACGAAGAACAGCACGTAGAGCAGATGGTGGACCGCCACCGAGAGTGTGCGCTGCCAGGGAGCCAGCGCGGGATGCGGCGGTGGCACTCCGAGGGTGCGACGCAACACGACCCGCAGGATCGCGAGCGCCAGGACCGTGACGCCGATCGAGCGGTGGGTGTGGTAGAGCGCGTCCTGCAGGGGCCCGGGCTCGAGATCGCCCATCCGCCAGCCGATCGGGATCGCCACGAGGATCAGCACCGCCATCGTCCAATGGAGGACGACGAGTGCCGCCGGATAGCGCTCGACCGTCCCCCCGACCGTCGCCGTCGCCAAGGCCGTCCCTCCCCTACCCGCTCCGCGGAGAGTTTGGTGCCCGCCGGCCGTTCTTGACAGCCCCCGAAGGAGCCGGCTCCTCCCCGAGATCCGCCCCGAGGAGCCCCCCGATCGACCGCCCCGCCCCGCTCCGCGACCAGGTCCTCGCTCTGGCCGCTCTGGTGGCGGGCTGGCTGCTCTACGCCCGGCCTTGGCTTTCGGCCGAGGTCGGCGTTCCCTGGGACGCCAAGTCCCAGTTCTGGCCGCATTTCCACTTCCTCGCCCGATCGCTGGCCACGGGCGAGAGCCCTTTCTGGATGCCCGAGCTCTTCGCCGGGCTCGCCCATGTCGCCGACCCGCAATCCTTCCTCTTCCAGCCCTATTTCCTGCTCTGGGCCGTCCTCGTCCCCGAGCCCGACTTCCGGACCTTCGATGCCGCGATCCTCGGCCTGCCACTCCTGGGCGGGGTGGGCGTGCTCGCCTGGTCGTTCGCCCGCGGGCTGCACCCGCTCGCCGCCCTCCTCGCCGGGCTCTGCTTTCTCGCCGGCGGCCCGGTCGCCTGGCGGCTGCAGCATGTGGGCCCGCTCCACTCGCTCGCGGTGCTGCCCTGGCTCCTCCTGGCGCTGGATCGGACCGTCGAGCGCGGCGCGTGGAAAGCGGGCGTGGCGTCGGGTGTCCTGGCAGCGATGCTGCTCGCGGGGCGCGACCAGGTGGCACTCCTGGGCGGCTATTCGGCGGCCGGCTTCGTGCTCGCCCGCTGGCTCGAGGCGCCGGATCGGCTCGGCGCGGTCCGTCGCTCGCTCGCCCCGCTCGCGCTCGGTGCCGTGACCGCCGCGCTCCTCGTGGCCCCGCCGATCGTGCTCACCGCGCTCGAGGCCGCCCGCTCGAACCGGCCCCTGATCGATCTCGAGGGCGCCGGGCGCGGCTCGCTCCACCCGGCCCTCCTGCTCACGCTCTGGAGCCCGCATCTGTTCGGCTCGGGCGGGCCGATGGCCGACTTCTGGGGGCCGCCCTCCTTCGCCTGGCCGGACACGGGCCTCTTCGTCGCTCAGAACATGGGGGTGCTCTACATGGGCGCCCCGGCCCTTCTCCTGCTCGCCGCGACGGCAGCCCGGCTCGCCCGGGCCCCGGACGGCCCGTTCCTGCTCCTCGCCACGGGCCTCGTGCTGCTCTACGCGCTCGGCTGGTACACGCCCCTCTTCGCGCTCGCCTGGAAACTCCTGCCCGGGGTCGCACTCTACCGAAGACCGGCGGATGCCGCCTTCCTGCTCGTTCCGCTGCTGGCGCTCTCGGCCGGCCGCGCACTCGACCGGCTCCTGCGCGAGGAGCCGCCGGCCGGTGCTGCGCCGCGCGCCGCGGCGACCGCCGTCACCGGGCTCGCCGCGGCCGTCTTCCTGGCACTCGCCCGCGACCGGCTCCCGCAAGCGGGCCCGGCGCTGGTCGAGGCGGGGGTCTGGCTCGCGCTCGCGGGCGGGCTTCTGGTCGCGATCCTGCGGGCGCCCGCCGCTCGGCGACCGTCGTTGGCGATCGGGCTCGTGCTGCTCGCGGCCCTCGATCTCGCCCGCAACAACGGCCCGAACGGGGCGACGGGTCTGCCGGTTCGGGGCGAGGTCGACTGGTCGGTCCTCGACCCCGTGGCGCCCGAGCCGACGCTCGACCTCTTGGCCCGGCTCGCGGGCGCGGTCCCGGCCGAGGAGGCACGCCGGATCGAGCTCGTGGGCCTGGGCTATGCCTGGCCGAACGCCCCCCTCGTGCGCGGGCTCGAGCACACGCTCGGCCACAATCCGGTCCGCCCCGCCCGCTACGTGGCGGCCGTGGGGGCGGAGGACACGATCGCCGTGCCCGAGCAGCGCCGGTTCACTCCGGCCTTCCCCTCCTGGCGGTCGCCGCTCGCCGACCTCCTGGGTCTGCGCTGGATCGCCACGCCGGTACCGATCGAGCGCCTCGACCCGCGGCTCCTGGCCGAGCCCCTGCCGCTCCTCGCGCGCACCGAGACGGCGTTCGTGTACGAGAACCCCGGGGCTCTGCCGCGACTCTCGCTCGCGACCTCTTGGAAAGCGCTCGACGTCGAGGCCGTCCTGGAGGGAGGTGCCTGGCCCGCGGTCGACCGGCGAACCACCGTCCTGCTCGAAGCACCGCCGCCCTTCGAACCACCGAGCGAGGCGCGGCCGGGTCGGGTGCGGATCCTCGCCGAGCGCAACGCCGAACTCCTGGCCGAGGTCGAGGCGCCGGACGGCGGTTTCCTCGTGCTCCACGACGCCTGGCATCCGTGGTGGCGGGCCGAACGGAACGGGGAGCCGGTGCCGATCCTGCGCGCCGACCTGCTCTTCCGGGCGGTGGCGGTGCCGCCCGGCCGGCACGAGGTGCGCTTCGTCTTCCGGCCGTTCCGCGGTGCGATCGAGGAGCTCTTCGGCCCGCGCTGAAGAGCCGGCCGTGCCTCTTTTTTCGTCATGGCCGGCTCGCTGCCCGGCCATGACGGGGGAGGAGGGGGCGGGCGCGACGTTTTCCTCGTCATGGCCGGCCGGAGAGCCGGCCATCCAGGGGGTGGGGTGGTCCGGGGGGACTGGATGGCCGGGTCCTTGCCCGGCCATGGCGGGAGAGTGGGAGGCTGGATGGCCGGGTCCTTGCCCGGCCATGACGGCGAAAGGTAGGGCTGGATGGTCGGCTCGGGGGCCGACCATGACGGGGGAAGAGGGGGCGGCCGCGACGTTTTCCTCGTCATGGCCGGCCGGAGAGCCGGCCATCCAGGAGGCGGGCTGGTCCGAAGGGGCTGGATGGCCGGGTCGGTGCCCGGCCATGACGGGGGGGGGGTGGGGCTGGATGGCCGGGTCGGTGCCCGGCCATGACGGGAGGAGCCGGGTCTGGATGGCCGGGTCGGGGCCCGGCCATGACGGCGAAAGGTAGGGCTGGATGGCCGGGTCGGGGCCCGGCCATGACGGGAGAGGAGGGGGCGGCTGGATGGCCGGGTCGGGGCCCGGCCATGACGGGGGAGCCGGGTCTGGATGGCCGGGTCGATGCCCGGCCATGACGGGGGAAGGTAGGGCTGGATGGTCGGCTCGGGGGCCGACCATGACGGGGAAAGAGGGGGCGGCTGGATGGCCGGGTCGGGGCCCGGCCATGACGGGTGAAGAGGCCCCGGCCATGACGGGGGAAGAGGGGGCGACCATGGCGGTGGAGGAGGGAGCAGGCGGGCGGCAGCGGCGGGAAGCCGGAGCATCACGTCTCGCGCCGTACGAGCGTGCGGCCCAGGACCAGGAGGTCCATCTCGGTGCGCAGGAAGCAGTCGAGGGCTTCCTCGGGGCGACAGACGATCGGCTCGTTCTCGTTGAAGCTCGTGTTCAAGAGGATCGGCACGCCCGTCCTCCGCTCGAAGGCGGCGATCAGCTCGTAGTAGCGGCCGTTGGCCTCGCGGGTGACGGTCTGCAGCCGACCCGAGCCGTCGACGTGCGTGGTGGCCGGGACCCGCGCGCGGCGCTCTGGGCGCACCTGGAAGACCTGCATCATGAACGGAACGTCGTCCTCCTCTTCGAACCAGTCGGCCACCCGCTCGCGCAGGATCGCCGGGGCGAAGGGGCGGAAGCTCTCGCGCCGTTTGATCTTGAGGTTCAACACGTCCTTCATGTCGGCACGCCGCGGGTCGGCCAGGATCGAACGGTTGCCGAGCGCCCGCGGCCCCCACTCCATGCGCCCCTGGAACCACCCCACGACCGCTCCCTCGGCGATCGCCGCCGCCACCCGCTCGACCAGATCGCGATCGTCGGCCGCGGTCTCGATCCGACCGCCCCGAGTTTCGATCTCGCCGCGCTGTTCTTCGACGAAGCGGGCGAGCTCCTCGTCGCTCCAGCCCGGGCCCCAAGAGGCGCGGTCCATGACGAAGCCGCGCGGCTTGCCGAGGAGTTGGTGCCAGACGAGGAAGGCCGCGCCGATAGCCCCCCCCGCGTCGCCGGCCGCGGCCGGCAGGTACAGTTCGCGGAAGCGGGTGCGGCGATAGATTTTGCCGTTGGCGACCGAGTTCATGGCGCAACCGCCGGCGAGGCACAGCTTCTCCTGCCCCGTGTCGCGCTGGACGACATCCAACAGATGGAAGAGCGCGCGCTCGTACATCGCCTGGGCCGAAGCGGCGATGTCGGCGTGGCGCTCGCTCAGCGGTTCGTTCTTGCCGCGCGCGGGCCCCAGAAGCTCCTCGAGGGCCGGGGTGAAAATCCGCCCGACCTCGGGATATCCTCCTTGCCATACCATCTCCACGCCCTCCGCGTGGTGGCGGAAATAATCGAGACCGAGACTGTAGGAGCCGTCGGGATGGAGCTGGACGATCTTCTCCATCTCGGCCATCCGGGTGGGGCGGCCGTAGGGGGCGTAGCCCATCACCTTGTACTCGTCGCCGTACGACCAGAAGCCGAGATACTGCGTGATCGCCTGGTAGAAGAGGCCGAGCGAGTGCGGGAAGAAGACGCGCCCCTTCACCTCGATCGCGGTGCCCCGGCCGACGCCCCACATCGCCGAAAGGAAATCGCCGAACCCGTCGACCGAGACGACCGCCGCCTCCTCGAAGGGCGAGACGTGGAAGGCGGAGGCCAGGTGTGCGAGGTGATGCTCGACGGGGTGAAGCTGCGCCCTCACCCGCTCGCGCGGCACCTCGAGCGAGCGGGCGAGCTCGTCGAGCGGGGATCCGACCTTGGAAGCGTTGGCGAGGCGATCGCGAATCAGAGCGAGCGAAGGGCGGCGCCTGAAGGCGAAGAGCGCCTTCTGCAGGAGGTGCGCCTTGGGGTCGCGGTTGATGGCGACATGCTCGACGTCCTCGAGGCCGACCCCGGCCTCGGCCAGGCACCAGCGCACCGCCTCGACCGGCAGCCCGGCCCAGTGCTTGATCCGGCGGAAGCGCTCCTCCTCGGCGGCGGCGACGAGCAACCCGTCGCGCAAAAGGCAGGCCGAACTGTCGGCGTGATAGGCGTTGAGGCCGAGGATCAGGGTCATGCGCACTCTCGTTCGGGTCGGTGGTCGCGAGCCGGAAACACGCTCCGGGCGGATCGGGGAAGCCCTCCGCACTCGGCCCGCTGCGTGCGACCGGCGGCCGGAGGCCCGGCATCTCGGTCGGTCACGACCGCGCCGGACACCGGCGTGATTTCCGGCCGCGCGGCGATCGGCAGGGTGGGCTCGGGTTCGTTTCGAAAAATTTCGTGCGGGGTCGGGGACGAGGACGACGAAGGAGAAGAGGCTGGATGGCCGGGTCGGTGCCCGGCCATGACGGGAGGAGCCGGGTCTGGATCGTCGGCTCGGGGCCCGGCCATGACGGGAGGGGGTGGGGCTGGATGGCCGGGTCGGTGCCCGGCCATGACACGAGAAGAAGCGGTCGGGTCTTCTCCTTCGTCATGGCCGGCCGGAGAGCCGGCCATCCAGGGGGTGGGGTGGACCGGAGAGGCTGGATGGTCGGCTCGGGGGCCGACCATGACGGGAGGAGCCGGGTCTGGATGGTCGGCTCGGGGGCCGACCATGACGGGGGAAGAGGGGGCGGCCGGGTCTTCTCCTTCGTCATGGCCGGCCGGAGAGCCGGCCATCCAGGGGGCCGTCAGCGGGTAATTTCGTCCCACAGGTCGCGCCACTCGGGATTGGTGCGCTCGATCAGGGCGAGCTTCCAGGCGCGCCGCCAGCGCTTCAGGCTCGTCTCGCGCTGGATGGCGGCGGCGATGTCGTCGTGCCCTTCGTACCAGACGAGCCGGTGGACTCCGTATCGGGCGGTGAAGCCGCCGAGCTCGCCGGTGCGGTGCCGATGGACACGGCGCACGAGGTCGGTCGTGACGCCCAAGTACAGGGTGCCGTTGCGCCGGCTGGCCATGATGTAGACGAAGGCGCGGGCCACGGCTCCGGGGGATAGGCGAGACGCGGGGAAAGGTCGAGGGAGGCTGGATGGCCGGGTCGGTGCCCGGCCATGACAGAAGAGGAGGGGGCGGCCGCGGCCTCTTTCTCGTCATGGCCGGCCGGAGAGCCGGCCATCCAGGGGGTGGAGTGCGTCGGGGGGACTGGATGGCCGGGTCCTTGCCCGGCCATGACGGGAGAGTGGGGGGCTGGGTGGTCGGCTCGCAGGCCGACCATGACAGAGGAAGGCGGGTCTGGATGGGCGGCTCGGGGGCCGACCATGACGGGAGGAGCCGGGGGTGGATGGCCGGGTCGGTGCCCGGCCATGACAGAGGAAGGCCGGGCTGGATGGCCGGGTCGGTGCCCGGCCATGACAGAGGAAGGCGGGTCTGGATGGCCGGGTCGGGGCCCGGCCATGACGGGAGGAGCCGGGGGTGGATGGCCGGGTCGGTGCCCGGCCATGACGGGGGGAGCCGGGGGTGGATGGCCGGCTCGGGGTCCGACCATGACGGGTGAAGAGGGCCCGGCCATGACGGGGGAAGAGGGGGCGGGCGTGGCGGGAGACCGCCCGTCGGGTTCACGGGCGGCGAGGGCGCGCAGCAGGCGATGGACCTCGCGGGCGAGCTGGGCCTGGTGGCGCAGGAGCGTATTGAGCTCGGGCACCCGGGAGAGCAGGCGCGGCAGGCCCGGATCGGGCCACAGCCGACCGGGCGGGCAATGCGGCTCGATGGTGGCCAACCGCGCCTCGAGCCGGTCGCAGCGGGCGAGCTTCCAGAAGGCGATGGCGAGGCGCTCGACGAGCAGGGCCTCGCTCGGGCTCTGCGGGCGGTGCTCGGCGCGCAGGTCGGCGAGAAGGCGCTCGAAATCCGCCGGATCCTCGCCCGGAGCCAGGATCGCGGGCGAACAGAGCCCGTGGCGGAAGGCGTTGCGGGCGGACCGGGCCTTGCCTTCGGCCGTGCGCGGGCCGCGCGAGCGGGCGCCGTTGGCGCGGGCAGCGGCCCGTTGGGCCTCGCTGCGCGGTCGCGGTTCCGGCCCGGCGGCGGCAGCGGAGAGGTCGTCGCTCGGCATGGACCGGCTCCCGGAGGTGGACGACGGCGGCGTCGTGGAACGGCTCAGAGCCACCAGGGATGATCGCCCCGGAGGCGGGCGAGCCGGGCGGGCCCGAGCGGCTCCTGGGCCCAGACGGTGGGAGCCGCCGGTGGGGCCTCGGGCGCCGGTCCTCGAGGCGGGCCGGCGGGCCGGCTCGGGCCCGCGGCTGCGCCGCGAGCGCGCCGCCGGCGCAGCCGGGTCGGACCGGGCGGGTCGCTCAGGAGGGCCTCGCCGGGGTGGGCGACGGGGTCGGGTGCGGAACCCGGGTGGTCGGCCGGGGTACCGGCGGCGGTCGAAGGCGAAACCGAAGGCGGGCTCCTCGGCCGGCTGGTCTTGCCGGCCGGCGCGGGCCGTGGTTGCCGGGCGGCGCGCTCCGCCGCGAGGGCCGGCGGCTCGCCCTCGCCCCGCGGCCAGGGCCAGTCCGGCACCGGCTCGCTCGGCCGGGGACCGGGGCCGTCGGGCCAGGCGAGCGCGGGCTCGGGCGGCGCCGGAGCGTGACTCGCCGCGGCCGGGGCGGGCTCGAGGCGAGGGTCGAGCGCCTCGTCCAAGCGAGCGTGCGGCGGGATCGGCACGCCGAGCTCGCGGGCGTGGCGCTTCCAGGCCTCGGCGGCCTGGCGGCGGCGCGCGGCGCCGTGATAGGCCTCCGCCTCCTCGCCGAGGTACCGGAGGTAGGCATCCAACGCCGGGTCACGGGCCGGCTCGGCGCCGTCCGTGGCGGCGGACCGGATCGCCGGGTCGTGCCCGGGGGTCGGGCCGGAGGCGGGGGGCCGGGCCCTCGGGTCGGAGCCCGAGGATGGGGGAAAAGGCTCTGGATGGCCGGGTCGGTGCCCGGCCATGACAGAGGAAGGCGGGTCTGGATGGCCGGGTCGGTGCCCGGCCGTGACGGCAGGGTGCGGGACTGGATGGCCGGGTCCTTGCCCGGCCATGACACGAGAAGAAGCGGTCGGGTCTTCTCCTTCGTCATGGCCGGCCGGAGCGCCGGCCATCCAGGGGGCGGGTTGGTCCGGAGAGGCTGGATGGCCGGGTCGGTGCCCGGCCATGACGGCACGGTCCGGGACTGGATGGTCGGCTCGGGGGCCGACCATGACGGGAGGGGGTGGGTCTGGATGGCCGGGTCGGTGCCCGGCCATGACGGGAGGAGCCGGGGCTGGATGGCCGGGTCCTTGCCCGGCCACGACACGAGAAGAAGCGGTCGGTGTCGGTCGGGCATCGCCCGAGGCGAAAGCCGGGTGGTCGCGGCCCGGGTCGAGACCGGCCTTCTCGAAATGGGCGAGGACCCGGGCCCGCTCCGCCGGATCGTCGACCCTGCGCAGCTCTTCGAGGACCCGCCAGCGGTCGGCCGGGGTCACCCATTCCGCGGTGAGCGAGGCGAGCGGCCGGCGACCGCAGCCGGGTGGAACGACCCAGGACTCGTAACCGCAGGCTTCCCAGATCGCGCGTTCTTCCGGCCCGGCCGCGGCGAGGAACGCCTCCGTGGCGTCCCCGTTCGGCGCGTTCGCCGCTTGGGTCGCGGCGGTACGGCGGCCGACCGCGCCGTTGCGCCGAGCGAGGCGTGCGGCCTCCGCGACCCGGCCCTGGGCGAACAGATGGTCGACCGCCGCTTCGAGGAACGCGGTGCGCGGGTCCTCCGGTTCCGCCGGCGTCGAGCCGCCTCGGCGGGCGAAACGCGCCTCGAGCTCGGCCAGCCGCGGGTCGGCGAGCAGGTCGGGTGCGAGGCCCTGCTCGGCGAGGAAATCTTCGGCGGCGGCGCCCCGCAGGCCGCGCCGGGCGATCCAGGCCAGCATGGCGAGCGGGAGCGCGTCGCGAAACAACATGACCGTGTACCTATGTGCGGCTCGTGCTCCTGTCAAGAACCTGTCTGCCGGAACCTCGCGAACGGCGCCGAATCTTCGAAAACACGGCGAGAAATCGAGACGAAGTCGAAACGATCCGCCTCGACCCTAGAAGAACGTCGTGCTACGACGAGGACGTGGATCCGATCTCGCGGGAGAAAAGCCATGCCCTTCGCGGGTCATCGTCTGCGTTACGTGTTCGAGGGTCAGGGCGAGCTCGGTTTCGGGGTGTGGACCTATGCCACCAACGATCCGCTCGAGGAGGTACTCGCGGAGGGCTACTTCAACGGCGCGCACCGCGATTTCCGCTCGGGCGATCTGGTGTTCGTGGGCTCGACCCGGCAGCCGATCGGGAGCCCCTGGGTGGACCGGACGACGACGATTCGCCGGGCGCTCCTGATGATCGGCCGGGTGGAGACGGGCAAGCCGATCACGACCCGGCTTCTCGAGGATTACGGCGGCCCGGAGGATCCGAGCGCGCCGCTCGGTTCGACGCCCGCGGCCCGCCCGCGGCGGCGCGGGTGAGGGTGGCGAAGCCCACGACCCTGCCGGTGGGGCGACCTGGATGGCCGGGTTGGCGCCCGGCCATGACGGGAGGAGCCGGGGGTGGATGGCCGGGTCGGGGGTCGGCCGTGACCGGGGAAGGTGGCACCGGAAGGTCGGAGCCGGGCTCGGGAACGAGACCGGGAGGGGTGGCGTCGGGTCGGGCGAAAGCCGGGTGATCGCGACCCGGGTCGAGACCGGCTTTTCATTCGAGCACGGCAGCTGGACGGACGAGATCGGCGCGGACCTTACTGTCGTCTGCTAACACGCTTTCGTATACCTTGGCCATCTGCCGAGCGACCGCTTCGTGCGAAAAACGCTCGCGCACGATCCGCCGGCCACGCTCGCCCATCGCCCGGCGCCGGTCCGGGTCCGCGAGCAGCGTCCGGATCGCTGCGGCGAGTGCCTCGGGTACACCGTCGACGACCAGGCCGAGCTCTTCTTCGGCTACGAGACCGGCTGCGCCCACCCCGTGGGTCACCACGACAGGGGTTCCGACCGCGAGCGCCTCGGTGACCACGAGCCCCCAGTTCTCGCTGAGGGAGGGAAGCACCAGGAGATCGGCCCCGGAGAGAAGAGCCCATTTCCGCTCTCCCTCGACGGCGCCGATGAAACGAACGCGGCGTTCGAGACCGAGCTCACCGCTCAGGCGGGCCAGCCCCGGCATCGCCCCTTCCTCGTCGTTGCCCGCCACGATCAACTCCCCGTCCCGGACATCCGACATGGCCCGGATCAGGCGATCGATCCCTTTCTCCCAGTTGACGCGACCGAGGAAGAGAATGCGTCGGCCGCGCGGCACGGCTGCCCAGACCTCTTCGACGAGCCGCGAGGGCGGCTCCCGATCGGGGAGATCGACGCCGTTCGGCACGACAGCGATCGGCGCGAGGTCGAGCCCGAGCGCGCGGATCTCCGCCGCCTCGATTTCCGACGTGCAGTGGATGAAGGCCGCTCTCGCCAGTGTCGCTCGATCGACCAGCGCGAGCCACGCTTTCTTGGCGCGTGGCGATTTCTTCTCGATCAACTCGCGGACGAGCATACCTCGGGGCGACACGACGTAGGGGAGGTTCGCACGTTCGGCCATCCGTGCCCCGATCCAGGTCGGCCATTGCCAGACCGCGTGGAGATGGACGAGATCCATCGACGGCAGACGTCGCCGCAGCTCCGCCCTCATCGCCGGCGTACGGGTGATCCGCCTGGGCCAGCCCACCGGCAGGTAGCGGACCTCGACTCCGTCCAGCATCACCGGCCGGTCGGTGGGCACCTCGAGCCGGCCGGGCCCGTCGACGTCCGTGGTGAGCACGGTCACCCGGTGTCCGAGCCCCGCGAGCCTCTTGCACAGGCCGTGCACCGAGCGGATCGGCCCGCCGTACCGCACCGCTGGCCAGTAGTAGGGGACGATGTGGAGGACAAACACTCGTCTATCCTTGGTGTAGGGAGAACCCGGACTCGTACCCTTCAGCCCAAGGCTGCTTCTTTCGCCTGCGATGCTCGAAGGCCTCCTCGAACATCGTTACCCACGCCCCTGCCCACCGATCTGCCGCAAACGAACGCGCAAGTTCCAACGAACGTTCCCCCATGACCCGCAGATCTTGGGACAGATGAGCAGCACGGAAAGCGTCGCACAGTGCTTCGACATCGTCCGGGCGTATTACGTAGCCCTTCCATCCGCCACGCACACACTCCACGATCGCCCCGCACGTCCTTGTAGCAATAATCGGTAATCCTGCAGCGGCCGCCTCTGCTATCGCTACACCCCAATTATCATGGCTGGAGGGTAAAACAAAGGCACCTGCTCACGCTAACACCCGCGGCAAGTCATGCGGCTGGACGAAACCAACGTCATTCACTCCCTCCGCCCTGGCGACCTCACCCTTGAGTGGTCCCGCCCCGCAGGTAATCAACTCCCACGGGTCCGACACCAGCCCCCTGTATCTTCCGCACGCTCGCAAGAGCGTCCTAATCCCTTTTTTCTCGACATAGCGACCCACGAACGCGAACCGACTTGACCAACCTACGCGTTCCCGGTTCGCGATGGCAAAGGCGTCAAAGTCGATACCGTACAACGGCGTTCGGATACGACCCCATGGCACGCCGATCGCCAACGCATATTGTGCTGCTCTCTCCCCAGGTACCACGACGCAATCGAAGTGGCTCGTTATCCAGTGCAACACTGGCTTAGCTATCCACTGCCGCCGTCCTTCCCTCCTCACATTCTCCATTGCCAGGATACGGACTACATTTCCGCAATGGTACAAGAGGCCAGTCAGATATGCTCGGTCTACCCACCCTCCCACTACAAGAATGTCCGGCTTCAGCCTCCGCAGCAGCGCCCGCACCTGCTCTATTCTTCTCCCTAGCGTGCCTTCGGCACGTTCCCATTGAACACCCGTCATCACCTCCGCGGAAAATTCGGATTGCACCCCGGTATTCCGCGCAATGACGTACACAGCATAATCATCGCGCTGCGCAAGTGCTCTCCGGCACGCTGGCCATGTATCCCGAAATAGTCGACCACCGAGATACCACCCTCTTAGAAATCGCGCAGCTTAACTCCTGAACATACACGAATGGTCACTTGTTCTTCCACCAATTGCTTTTTTGATAAGCCTTCCTGTTTGCAGACCCTCATCTTGCACGACCCGAGGCGCCGCGAGAGCGATGCGGCGAGCGCTTTTCTTTTCGGTCAGGGCCGTATGCGACCCGACGCGTGAACGCCCCCCCGCTTTGCAAACTGAGAAAAAATCCGGGAGCGCGTCACGGCCCGAGCCAGGATCGGCGGAACGCCCAAGGCCTGCATCTCAGATCGATATAGGCTCCTTGATCTCGCGGCGTTCCGAACCCCGAGGAGAACGCGCCGCGACGCCTCGAGCACGCCCAAGAAAAGGCAAATCAATCGGAGGACATTCCAGCCCAAGTGGACGCAGGACGCGCCCACGAGAGCGCCCACGGCGGCCAAAAGGAACGGCTTCGCATGATCCGGAGCCCACGGTAAAGCGGATCGGGCTCGAAGCGCCGCGCCGGCCACTATTGCAAAGTGTAATGCTAAACCTATGATCCCCAATTCGGCCAAGTGCGTCAACCAACCGGATTCCAGGGGAGCGATCCCTGAACCATAATGAAAGCCCGGCACGTGAAAGACGATCATGCCGGGTCCGACGCCGGTCAACAAGAGCGCCGGGTCTCCGAAAAGATATTCCAGAACTTCACGCTCCGGTCGCTCCCCCCATTCAGCCTCGAGCCTACCGACAGTTCTGAATTGTACAAGCTGGAGGACGTCGAACCCCAGAAGTACCGATGCGCCCAATACGGCAATCGCTAGCACCGCAAATAAATGGCCGAGCCGGAAAAGGTAGCCCGCGTTCGATCTCATAATAACTACTTGAAGTATAGGAACCGCAAGTGCAAAGCCGATCAGGCCCGATGACGAGAACGTCAGCAGCAGGATTGTTGCAACGCCCATCAGCAAGAGACGGGAGCGAAACCAACCTGGCGACTGGTCGGACGCGCCAGCCATTGCCACGGCAGCCAGGACAGGGACCAGAAAGCTAGCAAGAGCTTTTGGTTCTCCCGCAAAGGAATAAACACGCCACATAACGGTGTCTGCATATTCAAAAGCCGCAAGGAGCGAGTGCTCACCGTGAAAACGCAGAATCGGCATAAACGGAATGCCTAATAACGTGAGTCCTATCTGTACAACGCCCCCGGCTACAAGAATAATCGCAAATACCAGGGCCACCTTCCAGAAATTTTTACAATCATTTGCCGAACGTATTGCGATACCCGGCAGAAGCACTAACCCGGCATACATCAGATAGTTTGATGCTTGAACGAAGGGACGCCATACCGATCCTTGCAAACCGTCAACATAATCCCTTGCCAATGGCGCCTCAATGACATTTATGGCTGTAAGGCTAACAGCTACCCAGATTAAAAGGAGCAAAAGCTGAACGCGTAGACTGGGACTGGCCGCTCTCAGCACCGCTCTGATATGAATTGCGACGTGCACAAGAACTCCAAACATTACGATCTTTTCAGGGAACCACACTGTTTGCGCAGCGTAGACGTTGAATCCGCCGAACCCAAAGCTAAACAAGGTCAACCAGAGCAGCCAATCGGATCGTCCGAGTAACACGACGATCAACGTCGCCATGGCGGTGGCCATGACGAAGACTTGCGCGATAAACTCCCACTCCATCGTCAGCCCGGGGAAAGCGGTGCCGCTTCTGGTGAGCTCGCCCGCCATGTCAACTCTCGGGGCCCTGAACGGACGGCGCGTGCTGCCTGCGCTTGCGCGGACAGCATCCGAGCGAACGCGGAGGGCAGTAACCACGGCCGTCGGCGGAGCCCTTTGTTGAGGAGCTGGCGACGCACGGCAGCCGCGGTATAATGAAACAACTCAGCGCCGGTAGTCCCCGGTGCCTTCCGTCGTTTAAATATGAAGTACCATTCTCCGAACGCGTGATGCATTGGCACGACGCCCTCCGTCGTACCCCAGCTTCGACAGCCTCCGGCGGGCTCCCCGAGGTGGATGAGCCACGCCTCCGGCGAGAAAAGAAAAGGTCCATACCGATCGGTGAGGCGCAAGCAGAAGTCTGTCTCTTCGCGATGCGCGCCTTTTTCGAAACGTTCGTCAAAGCCGCCAACAGCGAGCGCCCAGTCTCGACGGACGGAAAGATTGCCCGATCCGCCCGTGCGTACCTCTACTGGCTGGTCGAAATTTGGCGGGAAGTAAAGCCACCCGTACCGCTCGTTTCGGCTCCACGGATGGCGATGGCTACGAACGCGCCCGTCGGACCCACGAACCTGTCCGTAAACCCCAGAGCGACGGATATTCGTATACGGTTCGTAATGACTGCGGAGGAAACGGAGATTTGGCAGCCGTACGTCGTCGTCAAGAAACAGTACAACCGACGCACGCGCCTCAAGTAGACCCCGATTGCGCGCCCTGTTGGCGTTTGGCTCACTCTGTTCGAAAACCCGGCCGCGTCTGCCCAAGATCTGGACGACGGCATCCTGAAGCTGGCGGCGCACATGGCCCTGGAGCACCACTAGGCATTCCCAATCTCCAAAATCCTGCGCTACGAGGTCCACCAACGTGTTCAAGAGTGCCATCTCTCGCCCAAGGGACGGGATCACGATGCTCAGCGCGACCATGGGTCCGTACTCCGGCGCTCTTCCGAGACGACTTCTTCGATCAGCGCGGCATAGGCTTCGGCACTTCGGCGCACTGTGAACCGTTCCGCCCAAGCTCGCCGTGATGCTCGGCGCCCGTCGGACCATTGCGACGGGTGCAACAGTTCAATAAGTCCGCGTTCTATCGACCCAGTGTCCCAGGGATCTACGAGAACAGCATGCCCGCCGGCGATTTCCGGCATCGCCGTCGTATTCGATGTCAGAACGGGGACACCCACGGCGAGCCCCTCGGCGACTGGCATTCCGAAACCCTCGAAAAGCGATGGAAAGACTACGCCCGCACTGTTCTTTACCAGCTCTACCAAGTCCAGCAGAGGGACGGGCTCTCGGAATTCTACCCGATCTTCAAGACCGTGCTCGCGCACGATGTTTCTTATAATGCGTTCGGAGCTCAAGAAACGGGCGACGAGAAGCAAGTTCGGAACCACACTTGCGTCGTGATGTTCGCGAAGGACGCGCGCGTAGGCATGAATCAACCGCTCCACATTCTTGCGTGGTGTAATTTGGCCGTACCAGATCCAATAATAAGACCGTCGCGCGCCCGGTTGTGGCCGTCGGACGCTCACCCCTTCTGCAAACCATTCCGGTGCTAACCCATTGTGGATCACGACGGATCTGAGCTCAGATTCTGGGTAGAGTGCGATCAGATCCTTTCGGGTGAACTCCGAAATACAGACGATCCGCGCAGCGCTGTGAATGGTGGCCTTTAGACTGGCTGCGTTCATTATACGGGCATATCGACGGAGGCTGCTCAGCTCGCCGAGACGAGCTGCCGAAAGATCGGCGACCAAGGAAATCAGCGGCCTACCGGCCGGCCCGAATGTGCCGGGATTGAAGCGCACGAAGACGTCGGCCCGTTTTGGACGCACTAGGCGGTCTGGGTCGAGACCGCTCACGCTGAGCCCCAATTTGACAACGGTGTGTGGCACTCTGAACAAACGCCGATCGCTCGGCAGTGGAAGAGACATCACTCCTAATGACGCATCAACAAAACGCCAATCCGGCCGCATCACGCGAAGCTCATCAAGCATAGCACGCGATGGCGTACTTGAGGTATATACGCGCAAATCATCACTAGAAATGGCAACGGTCAAGTGGCCACTTTCTTTTCGCGCCTCGGTGCTCGATAACGTCCACATTGGGCAATTCATCCTTTGTTGTCAGTACGACATGATCACATTATCGGTCGCGCTGAACGGAAGATAATACACCGATGAAAACCCAGAATTGTATTCACATGAGTACGCGTGCCTATGGCGCGCGGGTAAACCTTGTGTCCACAATGGACCTAACGCCGTAATATAGCCCGCGAGTCTCCCGGGGTTACTGATAAACCACCGGGCGAATGCTTGCTGGTCATTCGTTCCCCCGATAGCTTCTCGTCCGCTTTCTTGGTGACAGACAATTCGCAACAACCGAGGCTGCGAGGGGTTCCAGGGCGACTGGCCAGACCATGTTGCGGCATCAAGAGGCTTATCAAGCGATGCTCAACGAAAGCAATGGGTATCGGTGACCTTTCGTCCGTATAAGGGTTCGCGAGGATATCTTTTCCAGCGAGGACTAGCTCACGTAACGTCGGCGCGAACCGATTGGTGCAGCCGCGAGCCTCATCGGGCGAACCTCGGCAGGGCCAGCTGGGCCGCTAGGGACAAGCCGTCGCGGATCATCGTCGGTCCGGGAACGAGCCAAGCGTGTGCGGGAATAGCGTGGCGCGCATGCAGATGCCGCCCGGCAACCGCGAGACCAGCCATGTTGGCCACGATCGTGGCGGCCGCGAGCCCCTCCGCGCCCAATCCGAGCCCGAGCGCGACCGGGCAGGCGAGCGCGAAGCTCGCGAGGACCGCGAGTTCGTTGGTGACCCCGATCCTGGCCTCGCCGAAGGCGCGCACACAACGGACGATTGTCTGCCGGAGAGTGAACGGTACGACCGCCAGGAGAAGGAGAAGGGCGAGCGGTACTGCGTCGTCGAAGGCCCGACCGAAGAGAACGGGTAGAAGCCACGGCGTCACGGCAATGCTCCCGATGATCCCAGCGTAGAGGAACAGCGCTGTTCGACGCAGGGCGGTGGCGAGCACGGCACGCGCCCGGCACCGGTCCGGTTCAGCTGCGAGCGCCGGGAGCAGGACGAAGGACACGGCACTCGTGACGACAGCGAGGCCGGAAGAGGCACAGGTCGCGGCGACCACGTAATGACCGGCGGTCTCGTCGTCGAAGAGCATGAAGAGCGCCATCCTGTCCGCCTGGCCCGCGAGCAGGGAGAGGACGGTGCCGACATGAAACCGCGCACCCAGAGAAAGCAGCGCCCGCATCTCCAGCACCGATGGTTGCGACGCGAGAAGGTCGCGACCGACCCAGCAACGCGCGAGAACCGTGAGGCATGCGCCCAGCCAGCTGGCCCAAACGAGGCTCGCGACGGAAACCGCACCGGCGAGCCACAGCGCGCCGATTCCAGCGAGGTAGAGCCAGGATGGGCTGAGACGAAGAACATTCACCCGAGAAAAGCGCTGTTCAGCTAGGTCTCGTGCATAGAGCGGCGTGCTCAGTGGGCCCAGCGGGAGGTATGCTGCGAAGTAGGCGATGGCGAGCAAGGATACAGCCTGCCGCTCCGGTCCGAGGAGCCAGGGCAGCAAGAGAACTCCCAAGAGAAAAGTCGGGAGCGCCGCAGCGAGGGAAAGAACGGTGGCCGTGCTTGCAAGTGAGGAAAGACTCGCGCTGCTCTTCGCAGCGCGCGAGACGATAGCCTCGCTGAGACTAAGGCTCGCCAACTCAGCGAGACACTGCGGCCAGAACAACACTGCTGCCAACGAGCCTCGATCCGTCGGACCGAGAAGGCGAGCGGCGACTACCCCAGTCGCAATGCCAGACACGAGGATGGCACCGTTGGCTGCGACAGTGCCGAGCCAAGCGCCTCTCATGCGGCGCACGCGCCTCGGACGGGAATTCTCGATGGGCGCCCCGCGGTCGGCGCCCCGATCACCTCCCCCGCCCACCGGCGTGCCCAGGGAACCCGCGGGTCCTCGCCCGCCTCCCGAGCGATCCACGCGCCCACCGGCGTGGTGAAGCCGGTCTTCGGCCGCCGTGCGATCGCTTCGGGCAGGTCCATCGCCCGGGCGAGCAGGGCCTTGCCTGGATGCGCCGCGGCGATCGGCGCTGCCGCATGCAACAGGCCCAAGTCCACGAAGGGAACGCGCACTTCGAGCGAGTGTGCCATCGACGCCCAATCGAGATCGCGCAGGAGCTGGTTGCGCAGATAGAGGCAGGTTTCGAGCGCCGACACGCGACCGAACGGCGACCGCGGGCCGCGGGCGAGGAGCGCACGCGTCCGCTCGTGCCAACCGAGCCGACGAAGCCCCTCGCGCGCGCGTTCTCTGCCCATCAGCGCCGGCAGCTCGTGCGGCAGGAAGAGCCCACGGCGCAGCAGATAGAGCCCCGGCCAACTGCCACCGTGTTCGAACACGCCCGCGAGCTTGGGTTGTCGCTGCGCGAGATCGGGTGCCAGACGCGGCAGGAGCGCGCGCAGGAGCCTGCCGACGAGCGGCGCGGAAGCCGGCAGTGCGAGCCCGCGGCGCCAACGCGGCAGATCGGCGAAGGAGGGATAGCCACCGAAGAGCTCGTCGCCGCCGGTGCCGGAGAGGGCCACCTTGAGCCCGAGCGAGGCGGCGGCCTTGGAGACGAGCCAGGAGTTCACCCCGTCGATCGTGGGCTGGTCCATGACCTCGAGAATCCGAGGCAGATCGGCGCGGAATTCCGCCTCGCTCGCCTCGACGACCTGGTGGCGGACGCCGAAGGCGCGCGCCGCTTCGGCCGCGAGCGGTGCTTCGTCGTCGGGTCGTCCGCACCACTCGGGGAAGGTCAGGGTGATCGCCGTGGTGGCAGCGGCCCGATCGGCGCCGAGGGCACGGATCGCCGCCACCATCGCGCAGGAGTCGATCCCCGAGGAGAGGAACACGCCGACCGGGACGTCGGCTTCGAGATGGCAGCGGACGGAATCGACCACCGCTGCGCGCAAGGCTTCGATGGGATCGGCGGGGACGGCAGCCGCCTCCGCACGGGCGAGCTCCTCCTCGATCCGACAGAACGGCTCGGGCGCGTGCGCGCCGAGCGCATCGACCCGAACGAGATGACCGGCGGGTACGGCGCAGACGGCGCGCAGTGTCGTGAACGGCTCGGGGACGGAACCCCAGAGCCAGAAGCCGGCGATGCCGGCGGGTTCTTCATCCTCCGGGATCCGGCCGCCCGCGAGCAGCGCCTTGACCTGCGACGCTGCCCGGACTGTCCAGCCGTCGTCGGCACAGTAGAGCGGCTTGATGCCGTACGGGTCGCGCACCAGGGTCAAGACGCGCTCCAGCTCGTCCCAGACGGCGAAGGCGTACATGCCGCGCAGGCGCGAAAGGCAGGCAGCACCGTCGCGCGCCCAGAGCTCGAGCAGGACCTCGGTGTCGCTGGTCGTGCGCAGGGCCGTACCCCGGGCCAGGAGCTCGCGTCGAAGCTCGCGGTAATTGTAGATCTCGCCGTTGAAGACGATCCGGAAGCGGCCGCAGGCGGAGACCATCGGCTGGTCGGCGCGCGGATCGAGATCGATGATCGCGAGCCGCCGATGAGCGAGCCCGATGCGACCCTCACCGTGGAGCCAGAGGCCCGCCCCGTCCGGCCCGCGCGCGGCCATGGCGTCGCGGATCGCTACGAGCTCGCGTTCGTCGACCGGCGGTGCGGCGCCGTGGTAGGCGAAAATGGCGGCGAGGCCGCACATCGATCTCACTCGCGCCAGCGCCTGTCTTCCCGGAGAGGCGAACCCTCTGGAACGAAAACCGCGTCCAATTGCGCTAGCGCCCTGTCGAGGGGACGGCGCGTGATACCAACAATGTCATAAAGAACGAAACCTCGCTCGCGCATCTCCGCAACGATATCCCCGAATTTCGGAGCACTGCCCTCTACTGTTCGGATCAGGCTCGTCTCGATGACGATCGCGTCACAATCCCGAATTCGTGCACCCATGCCGCGGATAACCATCAGCTCGGCGCCTTGAACGTCGATCTTACAAAGGCAGGGGCGGGCTATCTCCCCGACAACAGCATCGAATCGCTTGACCGGTACCTCATAGCTGACGAGGAGCCTATGGGGGCCAATCTCTCCAAATAGCGACGAGCCCCCGATCCCGTCGGCGCGAACGTGGATGGGCAGCCGGCCCTCATGGTCGCCAAGCGCGACGGCCTCGATCCGTCCTCCTCCCTTGAAGTTCGATACCCAGCTCTGCATGTAAGGCTGGGCCTCTCGAAGGGGGTCGACGAGAAGGAAAAAAGCTTCTGGGAAAGACTCATAAAGCCAAGGGGTTCCTTCTGCGACTCCAACGTCTATCACAGTTTGGGGTTTGAGGCCGTAGCGACCGAGAAGACTTGCGAAACGCTCGAAACTCGGTACTAGACTATCATGGGTTATAGTTTGGCCATACCGACGTAACCATGCGTTCACGATATCTTTCGCTCGACGGGCCAACGTGATCATGACGAACACCGAATGCCAAGCACCTGACCGAAGTCACTGAGGCGGCGTTGTTTCAAAAGACTGAAGGCTCGCTTCGCGAGCCACGGCCCGACATCATCATGTGTCAGCGACGTTTCAGCGAGATGATATTCCATCGTAAGAATCCTGACGTTGCGGACTGCAGCCGCCTCGAGGATCTCCCATTCCCAACCTTCGCAATCGAGCTTCAACAGATCGATGGTCCCGCCGATCCGTTCGGCCACCGTTGCAAAGGGGACGAGGGGAAATGCGCCCTGGTCGCTCCGGTGCGCGCGCGTGAGGTTGGTGTCGTCAAAAAGCTCGAGCTCCACTGTGCCGGGAGTTGAGCCGACCGCTTCCCAGAACACCTTTGCCTCGACTGCTCCAGCGTTCGACTCAAGGACGTCATGAAGAGCCGTGTTTGGTTCGTAGGCATGGATCACTGCATTTGGAAACCATTTGCGAGCCGCTATAGCGAAGAAGCCCTGGTTGGCGCCGATATCAACAACCGTCCGAATCTCACCAAGCGTCCTCGCGAGATCCAACATGTACATGTCGTCGAACAGAATACCGATGAAATCGGCGTGTGCACCTTGATCACGAATTGCTTCAACTCGTAACCACCTAGTGCCGAGCCTTATCTTTTCGGGTATTGGGATATGTCGTCCTCGAAGAATTGGAATTCCCAATGCAAGAGCACGGCGACGCCTAGCGATATGCCACGCTATGTTAGATGGACTTAGCCGTGTTAACCAAGAACGCATGCAACTCTCCGCAAGAATGCACAGAACGGAACAGTCGAGGCAGCGTGTTCGAATTGGCTTCCCGAAGGAACCCCCCCCCTCCTTCTGAGGATCGTTCGAGGTGGGCAATCTCGCCCGCCGCGCGGAGATCCTCGACCCGGAGCCCCGGGCGGAGCCAGAGGAGCGGCCGGCCGGCGGCGCGGATGCCGTAGACCTTCGAGGGATAGACGAGCCCCTCGAATTTCGGATCGAGGCTCACGAGGTGGACGTCGGCCACGGAGAGGCTCTCCGACAGGCGCTCGCGCGGCTGGTAGGGGCGGAACTGGACGTCGGGCAGCTTCTCCTCGGCGACCACCCGCTTCAGCTTCTCCATCCCCGCCCCGCCGCCCACGAAGAGCCAGGTGATCCCGCGCCCGGCGGTGCGGCGGACCAGATCGATCACGGCTTCGGGGTCGTGCACACGTCCGAGATTGCCCGAATAGGCGACGACGAACTCGCCCTGAAGTCCCCACTCCCGGCGCAACGGGTTCTCTTCGTGCGGGATCGGGCGGATGCCGGCGGGGGCCCAGTTCTCGACCACCGCGAGCTTCTCCTCCGGCACGCCCAGCGTGCGCAGCTTCTCGGCCATGGTCGGGTGGATGGCGACGATCCGCTCGGCGCGGGCGAAGGACAGGTCGCGGAGCGCACGCAGGAGCCGCCCGAGCGGGCCGCGAGCGAAGGCGAGGCCGTGCGCCGCGGCGACCTCGGGGAAGAGGTCCTGGCACCAGAGGAGGAGCCGGCAGCCGCGCAGAGCCGCCACGAGGGCGGCCGGGACCGAGACGAGTGGCGGGTCGGTCATCGCCACGATCGCATCGCCGCGGCGGGCTTCGGCCAGGAGCGCGAGCGTGGCCGAGAGGTAGAAGGAGGCGTAGTCGACCGCCCGGCCGAGCAGGTTGCGGCGGCCGAAGCGGCTGGTCCACACCCGGCGGATGCGCACGCCGGCGCGCTCTTCCCGCGCCGGAAGCCGTGCCTTCGGGTCTTCGTAAAGGAGGCGGCTCGTGACGACCGTCACCGCGTGGCCCTCGCCGGCGAGCCCCTCGGCCAGATCGGTCAGGAGCTGGGCCGTGGCGCTCACGTCGGGCGCGTAGAAGCGGTTGAGGAGAACAATCGTCAATGCCTGCTCACGCAACGGAACTTCGCTAGCTCGCTACTTGGCAAAGCGCACCTATTCGAAGGTCCTGATCCAAAGGCCGGTATCGGTTACGCCATTCGACGTCCAGATGCACCGCCAAGAAGAAAGCATTTCTGACACGACTGCCCATTCTGCGGTAGCCGGTTCCCGGTCGTTTCTGCTGTTCGGGCTCCGACTGAGCCAGGGGCCTGGGAGAAACCAATTTGCATTATCAATCACCAAAATCCCGCCCGGCTTAATCTTCTCAATGGCCGCTTGTGCACAAAACGCCCGACAGACTCCATCAACCAACACGAAGTCCAGCGATCTTTCATGTAGGTCATCGATGGAACGAACGTATCTAGAGCACGACGTCTCTTGCACGCCGTCCTTTTCTAGCCGGTAATCGACCTTGTGATCCAAACCTTCCGCTCTAAGTTGTTCGCCAACCTTTTTGTACCAACTCTCATCATGCTCGATGCTCACGAGTGACTGCACACGCTTGGCGAACCAAACCGTGCTGCGGCCGGATCCCCATTCCCATCCGACATCGCTCGGACGTAGCCACGAACCGAGTATTTCGACTGCCTGCCTGGTCAACCACGGCTCGTCAGAATGTCGGCGTTCATACAACATGAGAGCCATGCGATCGATGCAATAACGGACGGATAGGTGACGCAAATGTCGCCCGGTGAGACGCTCGACGAGATCGACTGCCTTCATCAGGGAGCCTCTTACGTCGGGGAAAGCTATACCCGAGAAAGACGACGGACACGCGCCACCTTTAGAATATCACCATCGAAAATCGAATCCAAATTTGGTCGACACCTTAATTGTATTACGTTTCGGCGAATTCTGTCGCATAGGTGAACCGAAAACTCAAATTTCCTTCGAATTTCACCACGCTACCGCACGCCGGGTGACAGAGGCGTCACCGGCGTGTCGCCATACGGGTCGGCACGCTGCCGGAACAGCGGCGTGCCGAAGCTACGGCAGCGGGAGGAGGTCCTCCCGCGCCATCACCACCAGGCGCTCCGCGCCCAGGATCTCGAGCAGGAGCGCCACGCGGCCCTTCTCGTCGAGCCGGGCGACGGTGGCGAGACGGTCGGCGAACGGGCCCGCGAGCACCCGCACCCGCTGGCCGGGCGCCACCTCGAGGCCGTAGCGCACCGTGCCGTCCTCGCCCGTGAGTGCCTGGAGATGTTCGACCACGCCCGGCGGCACCGGGCGCGGCCGATCCTCTTCCATGAGCAGCCCGACCACCCCGAAGGTGCCGTTGACGGCCCGCCAGCGGTCGCGGGCGAGGTCGAGGGCCACGAAGCCGTAGCGCGGAAAGAGCGCGCTCTTGACCGTCTGCACGCGGCGCGCGTGGCGCACGGTGCGGGAAAGGAGCGGCAACCAGCCGCGGAAGCCCTGGCGCGCCAGGTTCTCGAAGGCCCAGGCCTCGCGCCGCGGCTGCGTCAACACGCAGTACCAGCGCTCGGCCGGGGCGAGCGACGGCACGTACCGTTGGGCGGAGACCGCGGCTGTCGTTGCCGGCGGGACCGCGCGCGGCGGGATCGGGCTCGAGACCCCCGGGAGACGCAGCGGAGCGCGGCTCATGTCGGAACGTCCGCCCCCGACGCGGGGACCGCTCGGCTCTCTCGGCCGAACGCCGCGGTCGCCTGTTCGATGGCGCCCTCGTTCACCCGCTCTCCACGCACCACCATGACGACCGTGAGCCACAGGATGCGCAGATCGAGCAACGGGCTCGCATGGTGGATGTACCAAAGGTCGAGGGCCTCTTTCTGGCGCAGGGAGAGGAGCTGGCCACCGTTCACCTGGGCCCAGCCGGTGATGCCGGGGCGGACCCGCGCCCGTTCGCGGCCGCCGTCGGGCAGGGCCGCGAGCTCGGCCGCGACCAGCGGGCGGGGTCCCACGAGCGCCATGTCGCCCACGAGCACGTTCCAGAACTGCGGCAGCTCGTCGAGGCGGGTGCGGCGCAGGAAGCGACCGACGGCGTTCTGCCGCTCGTGGTCGGCGAGCAGCCGGCCATCGGGGCCGACCGGATCGGCGAGCGTGCGGAACTTGTAGAGGGTGAAGGGAACGAGACCGCGACCGTGGCGGATCTGACGGAAGAGGACCGGCCGGCCGATCGAGGCGGCGATCAGAAGCCAGACAGCCGCCAGAACCGGCGCCCCGAGGAGGAGGACGGTGCCGGCGGCGGCGGTGTCGAAGGTCCGCTTGCCGAGGGCGTAGGCGAGGGTGAACGGTGGCAGTGCTTCGATCGCGACGGGCGCAGGCTCGGCCGAAGCGCTCGCCGGCCAGTGCAGCCGGACGAGCTCGGGCAAGAAGTCGATCGGCAAGCGCTCGGCATAGGCCCGCTCGCGCAACTCGCGCAGCGCTCGAGGCACGAAGGCGCTCGCCGGAGCCGTGACCAGGATGCGCACCGGTCGCAGACCCTGGACCTGCAAGCGGGCGAGGGTCGCGGCGAAGTCGCGCAGGCGGCCCAGCACCGGTACGCCCATGATCGCCCGCCCGAGGGTCGCCCCATCGTCGAGGATCGCCACCGGCCGATAGACGGGGCCGGCGGCGTGGCGCAGCAGTTGGATGGCGAGCGCCGCTCCCTCGCCCGCACCGACCAGGAGCACCGGCCGGAACGCCGGCGCCGAGGCGGCGCGCGCGCCGCCGGCCGCCGGCCGGTGCGCGACGAGCATCCAGGCGATCCGAGCACCGGCCAAGAACACGAGGGTGAGGAGCGCGTGCAGGATCGGCACCGAACGCGGCACCGCCAGCAGCCGATCGATCAGGAAAAGCGCGACGGTTGTGCCGGCGGCCACGGCCAGGCTGCCCAGAGCGACCACGGCGAGATCGGCGGCGGTGGCGAACCGCCAGAAGGCGCGGTGGACGCCGCTCAGTTCGAAAACCAGGACCGCGACCAGCGCGACGACGGCCATGTCGCGCAGGAGAAGTCCCGAGAGCTCGAGGTCGAGGTCGCGTCGCAGCGCGAGCGCCAGCGGCCAGGCCAGGCTGGCGGCCACGAGATCGAAACAGCGCACGGCGAGGCCGCGGTGTCTGCCCAGCAGACCCTGGATTCCCTCGGTAATCGGGAGTGCCGAGACCGCCACCGGTCCGCCTCCGAAAAACCGCTCCAATATACCGGTCGGTCGGTGCCCGCGGGCCCGACGTCCGATCATGCCCCACGGTGATTAACGATGCTCCACCGACAAGCAAGAGAATTCTGTTCCGTCGTCGGAGAGAACAGCGAGCGAGTTACAAAACCATTGGGCGATATTGGGCGGAATGCCCGCGACCGAATCGGACTCCTTCTCAGCCGAAAACGGGCTCGCGGCCCTCGATCGGGTAGGCGGGATCGTTGTAGCCGGGCGTGCTCGGGTGACCGGTCGGCACCAGCGAATCCACGAGCGCCTCGTCCTCGGGACCGAAGGTCGCAGGCAAGGCCTCGAGATAGGCCTCGAGCTGGGCCTCGGTGCGCGGCCCGACGATCGGGGCGGTGACGAGCCGGTTGGCGAGCAGCCAGCGCAGCGCGAACTGGATGGGTGTCATGCCGCGGGCGCGGGCGTGCTCGACGATCCGCTGGGCGATGGCGAGGCTCTCCGGCCGCCACTCGGTCTCCATCATCCGCTTGTCCCGGCGGCCGGCGCGGGTGTCCTCGGGCGGCGGCTCGCCCGGCCGGTACTTGCCGGTCAGCACGCCGCGGGCGAGCGGGCTGTAGGGGCAGACGCCGAGGCCGTAATAGCCGGCGGCCGGCAGAACCTCGACCTCGGGCTGGCGGGTGACGATGTTGTAGTAGGGCTGGACGACCACCGGCCGGTCGATGCCGGCCTGGTCGCACAGACGGCAGATCTCGGCGATCCGCCAGGCGCGGTAGTTCGAGAGGCCGATGTAGCGGATCTTGCCGGCGCGGAGGAGATCGGCGAGCGCCCGGACGGTCTCCTCCATGGGCGTGCCGCGGTCTTCCCGGTGGAGGTAGTAGATGTCGATCCAGTCGGTGGCGAGCCGGCGCAAGGACGCCTCGCAGGCCTCGATCACCCGGCGGCGCGAGAGGCCGCGCTCGTTGGGGCCGGAGCCGGTCGGGTTGCCGACCTTGGTGGCGAGGATCCACCAGGAGCGCTCGGCGCGGATCGCCCGGCCGGTGATCTCTTCCGAGCGGCCGTCGGTGTAGACGTCGGCGGTGTCGACGAAGTTGATGCCGGCCTCGCGGGCGCGGGCGACGATGCGCAGCGAGGTCGGCTCGTCGGCCGGGCCGCCGAACATCATCGTGCCGAGGCAGAGCGGCGAGACCCGAAGGCCCGAGCGGCCGAGCGGGCGATAGTCCATGAGCGTCCTCCCCGGTGCCGGCCTCCTCTGGCGCGGCTCCCGCCCGGCTTCTACAGGATGTCCTCGGGCAGGACGAAGGGGCCGAGACGCGGACCCGGTGACGGTGCGCGACCGTCCTCGAGCGCCTCGGCGAGCTCCAGCATGGCGGCTTGGGCGAGAAGTGGCACGGCCGCCTGCAACCGGAGCGCGTCGTCCGGCAGCCAGGCGGCGCGCGGGTCGGCGCCCGCGGCGGCGAGGCCGAGCGCGGCTGCGACCGGCCCAACCTCGAGCCGTGCCGGGAAAGCTTCCAGGAGCTGGCGCGCCTCGCTCGCCGCCTGGGCCCGGGCGGCGGCGAGCCCGGCTGCCACCTCCCCCACCCAGTGCGCGGCACCGGCGGCACCGCAGCCGACCGCGCGGCCGGGGGCGGCGAGGGCGGCGAGGACCGGCAGAGCGAGCTCCACCCCTCTGGCGTCGCCCGAGGCCAGAAGCACGCGGCCCGCCGGCCCCTCGAACTCGACCGCGTCGACATGGAACAAGGAGCGGTGCCGCATGCGGCGGAAACGACGCAACGTGTCGCACCACCAGGAGGGCGAGAGGTCGATCACGACGTCGCCCGGCTCCATGGTCGCCGAGGCGCGGTCGAGCACCGCGTCGAGCCCCTCGGAGGGGCCGGCCAGGAGGTACCGGCGGGGATAATCGAGAGCCCCGAGGAAACCCGCATCCTCCTCGACCAGGACGAGGCCCGACGCGTCGGTCCCGGGCGGGAGATCGGCCCGCCTCAGGGCGACCCGGAGCCCGGCCGCACGGGCTCTCGGCAGCCAGGCCGCGACCTCGCCGATGAGCGCCAGCTCCACGCTACCCTCCGCCGTGGCCGCCCCTCGGCTCTAGGCGAGCCGGCCGGAAACGAAAAGGGCCGGGAGAGCCCGGCCCTTTCCGCGACCTCGCGGTCGACTGCTGATCGTGCCCGTGCGGGTCAGCTCCGGGGCGCCGGACGGCTTTCCTCGGGCTGCGCCTGTTGGCTCTGCGCGACCGTCGATTCCTTGGACTTCGACGCCGTCGCGATCCAGTTGCTGCAGCCGCCCTCAGCGAAGGCTGCGCCAGCCGCCGCCACGAGCATCGCCACCGCGAGCACGAAGGCAGAGATACGCACTGGATCACCTCCTTTCGCTGTTGACGCCCACGCTGTTCAGCATGACACGGCCGGTGCGGAAGGCAAGCGAAAAGCGGCCCTTCCGCGCGAGCCCGCGCCGTCCGCCCCGCCGTCGCGGCCCCGGCGGAGCACGAGACAGCGGACGATCCCGGCGAGATCGGTCCGCGGGCTCGCCTCGAGCCCGAGGTCGCCCGCGAGGGCCGCGACCGGGCCCTCCTGGCCACGGCCGATCTCGAGGCAGGCGACGCCGGCCGGGGCGAGGAGGCGTGCGACGTCGGGAAGCAGGGCCCGGTAGGCGTCGAGCCCGTCCGGGCCACCGTCGAGGGCAAGCCGCGGCTCGTGACGAGCGACCTCGGGCTCGAGCCCGGCGAGCTCGCCGCGCGCGACATAGGGCGGGTTGGCGACGATCAGATCGAAGCGTCCTTCGAGCGCGCGTCCCCAATCGCCCCGGAGCAGGAGCGCCCGGCCGGCGAGCCGGTGGCGGGTCAGATTGGCGGCCGCGACCGCGAGCGCCACGGGCGAGCGGTCGACGCCGACCCCGATCGCCGCCGGATATTCGTGCAGGAGTGCCACGAGCAGGCAGCCGGAACCGGTGCCGAGGTCGAGGACGCGCAAGGGTGCCGCGCGCTCGGGAAACGCTTCGAGGGCCGCCTCGACCAGCGTCTCGGTCTCGGGGCGCGGGATCAGCACGCCGGGGCGCACCTCGAGCGGGAGCGACCAGAATTCGCGCTCGCCCAGGAGATAGGCCAGCGGCGCGCGGGCCTCGCGCTCGGCCAGAAGTGCCCCGAAGCGGGCCGCCTCGGACTCGGGCACGACCGCCTCGGGCTCGGCCAGGAGCCGCTCCCGCGACCAGCCCGTCACGCGGCAGAGGAGAAGGCGCGCCTCGGCACGGGCCGCCTCGATGCCGGCCGCGCGCAGCCGGCGGCTCGCCTGGTCGAGGAGTGCGACCGCCGTCGGCACGGGCTCAGCCGAGCTCCGCCAGCCGCGCGGCCTGGTCGGCGGCGAGGAGGGCATCGACCAGCGTGGCGAGTCCGCCGCCCGCCAGCACCCGGTCGAGCTCGTAGAGCGTGAGGCCGATGCGGTGATCGGTCACCCGGTTCTGCGGGAAATTGTAGGTGCGGATCCGCTCGCTGCGGTCGCCCGTGCCGACCTGGACCCGGCGGTCGGCAGCGCGGGCCGCCTGCTTCTCCGCCCGTTCGCGCTCGAGGAGGCGCGAGCGCAGGAGTGCCAGGGCGCGGGCCTTGTTGCGGTGTTGCGAGCGCTCGTCCTGGACGACGACGCTCATTCCGGTCGGCTTGTGGGTGACACGGACCGCGCTCTCGGTACGGTTGACGTGCTGGCCGCCGGCGCCGGAAGCGCGGAACAGGTCGATCTCGAGGTCGCGCTCGTCGAGCGCCAAGTCGACCTCCTCCGCCTCGGGCAGGACGGCCACGGTGGCCGCCGAAGTGTGGATCCGGCCGCCCGCCTCGGTGACCGGCACGCGCTGAACGCGGTGCACACCCGCTTCGAACTTGAGCTTGGCGAACGCCCCCTTGCCCTCGATCCGGGCGACCGCCTCTTTCACGCCACCGAGATCGGTCTCGGAGAGCTCGAGGAGCTCGAAGCGCCAGCCCTGGAGCTCGGCGAAGCGGCGGTACATGGCCAACAGATCCGCCGCGAACAGGGCCGCCTCCTCGCCGCCCGTGCCGGCGCGGATCTCGAGGATGGCGCTCTTCTCGTCGGCCGCGTCCTTGGGCAGGAGGGCGAGGCGCACCGCCCGCTCGAGGTCGGGCAGCCGGCGCTCCAGGGCCGCGCGTTCCTCCTTCGCCAGAGCCTCGAGCTCGGCATCGGATCCGGGCTCGGCGAGCAGCCGGTCGAGCTCGGCGAGCTCGCGGCGCGCCGCGGTCAAGGCCTCGATCCGCGCCACGACGGGCTCGAGTTCGGCCAGCTCCTTCGCGAGCCGAGCGTACTCGGTCGGTGCGGCCTCGGCCAGCAGGGCCTCGAGCTCGTCCTTGCGGGCGAGGATCCGGGCGAGGCGATCGTCGAGGGCGGGGAGGTTCGTCACCCGTCGCGAGGTGGGCGCGAGCGCGCCGCGGATCAAGAGCCGCGGTCGGCGGGTGCCGGGGCGAGCCGGCTGAGCGCGAGCTCGCCCCGCCGTTCGAGGATCGGGTAGGCGACGGCCGTCAGATGCGAATTGATCCGCTTGAGGTCGCGGATCACGTCGAGATGCAGGCTCGAGGTCTCGATCGAGGGGACGAGCCGGGCGCCCAGCCGCTCGAGGTGCCGTTCGGTGGCGAGCCGCTCCGCGTCCCGTGCCGCGACCTTGCGCGCGAGCAGCTCGCGCGCCAGGCGCGGGTCGCGGGTGATGAAGACGTTGACCGCGAGCTTGAAATTGTCGGCCACCATCGCGTGGAAACGGCGGATCTCGGCGAAGCCCTCCTCCGAGAAGCGCAACCGGTGGCGGATCTTCTTGGCCGCGAGCTCCATGAGGTTCTTGTCGATGATGTCGCCGATGTGCTCGAGGTTGGTGGTGAAGCTCAAGATCTCGTAGTGGCGAGCGGCCTCGTCCGGGTCGAGGTCCTGGCGGGTCACCGAGGTCAGGTAGATCTTGATCGCCTCGTGCAGCGAATCGAGCACGTCGTCCTCGGCCTCGACGTCGCGGGCGAGGCGGGCGTCGTCGGCGGCGAACACCTCGATCACCCGGCCGAGCATCCGCTCGACGTGGTCGCTCATGCGCAGGGCCTCGCGGGCGGCGCAGGCGAGCGCCTCCGCCGGGGTGTCGAGCGCAGCCGGGTCGAGATGGCGCGGACGGCGCTCGTCCTCGGGGCTCGGCCGATCGGGCAGGATACGGTGGAGCAGCCGGCCCGCCGGGCCCACGAGCGGCAGACCCAGGAGGACGAGGGCGAGGTTGAAGGCGAGATGCGCGTCGACCACCCAGCGGGCGGGCGAATCCGCGAGACCGGCGGCGAGCTCGCCGAGCGTCGGTGCGAGCGGCAGGAGCGCGAGCGCGAGCGCGGCGCGCGCCAGGAGATTGCCGACCACCGGCCGGCGAGCGGCTTCGGGCGCACCGAGGGTGGCGAGGAAAGCCGGCAGCCCGGCCCCCAGATTGACGCCCAGGACCAGGGCCACGAGCAACGCCGGCGGCAGGGCCGTCTGGCCGGCGAGCGCCATGAGCGCGAGCACCATGCCGAGGCTCGAATGCGCCGCCCAGGTGGCGAGCGCGGCGAGCAGCAACGCCAGAGCCGGGAGCTGGGCGAGCAGACCCGCGAGGGTGGCGAGGGTCGCGGCCTCGCGCAGAGGGGCGGCACTCTCGACGAGGAGACGGAGCGCCAGCAGGACGAGGCCGAGGCCGATCGCGATCCGGGCGAGATGGCGCAGACGCGCGCTGCGGGCGGCGAGGAACAGGCCGACGCCCAGGGCGAGCAGCGCCGGCTGGAGAAGGCCCGGGCCGCGGGCGAGGAGTTGCGGCAGGGCGGCGCTCGCGAGATCGGCACCCAGGAGGAGGGCGAGCCCGCTCGCCGCCGGAACGAGGCCGCGGCCGGCGAAGGAGGCGGTGACGAGCGCCACCGCGGTGCCGCTCTGCAGGAGCAGGGTCACGAAGAGCCCGGCCAGGAAGGCGCGCCACGGCCGGGTCGCCCGGCCCGCCACGAAGCGGCGCAGCTCGGCGCCGAAGGCGCGCGTCGTGCCGGTCCGGACCATGCGCACGCCCCAGAGCAGGAGCGCCACGCCACCCGCGATCGCCAGAGCCGGCTCCGTCCCGATTCCCTCCCCGGGCTGGTCCTGCGACGGCCGGGCGGCCCGAAACCCGGCGGCGCGCGACGCTAGGGCCGGCCGGCCGCGCTGTCAAAGATCGGTCACGAAATCGTCACGATCAGCGGCAGCAGGCGAGCCGTGAGGTCGGTACGCGCGACCTCCTCCTCGCGGCCCGTGTCGAGCTCGCGCAGGCGCACCACACCGCGGGCGAGCTCGCTCTCGCCGAGCGAGAGCGCGAGGCGCGCGCCGAGCCGGTCGGCGCGCTTGAGGCGCTGACCGGGCCGACCCTTGAAGGCGAGCTCGACGACGTGACCCTCGCGGCGGAGCGCGCAGGCGAGCGTCAGGGCCTCGGCCTCGGCCGCCTCGCCGATCGGCACGATGGCGATCGGCCGCGGCGCCGGCGGTGCCTCGGGCAGCAGCAGGGCCAGGCGCTCGACGCCGGCGGCCCAGCCCACTCCGGGCACGTCCGGCCCGCCGAGCGTGCGGACGAGGCCGTCGTAGCGGCCGCCGGCCATCACCGCGCCCTGGGCACCGAGCCGGTCGGTGGTGAACTCGAAGGCCGTGTGCGTGTAGTAATCGAGGCCGCGCACGAGGCGCGGGTTGCGTTTCCAGCGCACGCCGAAGCGGGCGAGCGCCTCCTCGACACGGGCGAAGAAGCTCCGGCTCGCCTCGTTCAGATGCTCCTCGAGCAGTGGCGCACCGGCGATCACCGCGCGATCGCCCTCGTCCTTGCTGTCGAGGATCCGCAAGGGGTTGCGTTCGAGGCGCAGCAGGCTGTCGGCGGACAGCCGCGCCCGGTGCCCCTCGAGATAGCGCACCAGGGCCTCCCGGTAGCGGGCGCGGCTTTCGGCGTCGCCCAGACTGTTGAGCTCGAGGGTGGTGGCCTCGAGCACGCCGAGCTCCTCGAGGATGTGGGCACCCGCGGCGATCACCTCGGCATCGGCCAAGGGCTCGGGGGCCCCGATGCATTCGATGCCGATCTGGTGGAACTGACGCAGTCGACCCTTCTGTGGCCGCTCGTAACGGAACATCGGGCCGTAATAGAAGAGCTTCTGCGGCAGGTTCTGGGTGAGACCCAGGGTGATGACCGCCCGGCAGACCCCGGCGGTGTTCTCGGGCCTGAGCGTGATGGAATCGCCACCCCGGTCGGTGAAGGTGTACATCTCCTTGGTGACGATGTCGGAGACGTCGCCGAGCGAGCGAGCGAAAACCTCGGTGTGCTCGAAAATCGGGGTGACGATCTCCTCGTAGCCCCAGCGCAGCGCGATCCGCCGGCCGGTCTCGGCCACCTTCCGGTGGCGGCGCAGCTCCTCGCCCAAGAGGTCGTGCGTGCCGCGCACCGGCCGCGCCGTTCGATCCGTGCTCATGCCCGGGGCTCCGCGGATCGCCCGCGGACCGACCGCGGGCGCGACCGCGAGCCTGTTCCAGGACCGGCCGGAGCCGTCAAGCCGGCGCCGGCCGTTGACCGGGCGGCCCGCCGGCTCCTAGGTAACGAACGCGCCTCGATCTCGGGCCGTCCACGCCAACGGAGCATCCCATGCCGACCACCACCGCCTCCGCCGCCGCGACCACCGCGCCGACGGGCGCGCAGGTGATCGTGAAAGCCCTCCAGGATCAGGGTGTCGAGCTGATCTTCGGCTATCCGGGCGGAGCCGTGCTGCCGCTGTACGACGCCCTCTTCCAGCAGGACCGGATCCGCCACGTGCTGGTCCGCCACGAGCAGGCGGCGGTGCACGCCGCGGAGGGCTACGCTCGCTCCACCGGCAAGGTCGGCGTCGTGCTCGTGACCTCCGGGCCCGGGGCCACCAACACCGTCACCGGCCTCACCGACGCGCTCATGGACAGCGTGCCGATCGTCTGCCTGACGGGCCAGGTGCCGACCCACATGATCGGCAACGACGCCTTCCAGGAGGCCGACACGGTCGGCATCACCCGGCCCTGTACCAAGCACAACTATCTCGTGAAGCGGGCGGAGGATCTGGCCCGAATCCTCCACGAAGCGTTCTACGTCGCCCGCTCGGGGCGGCCGGGACCGGTCGTGGTCGACCTCCCCAAGAACATCCAGATGGGCAAGGCCCCCTATGTCGGGCCGGAGAGCGTGCGGCCCCGGGGCTACGCGCCACGCCGCGAGCCCGAGCTCGCTCGGATCGAAGAGGCGATCGAGCTCTTGGCCCGCGCCCAGCGGCCGATCTTCTACGTGGGCGGCGGGGTCATCAACGCCGGCCCCGCGGCCTGTGTGCTCTTGACCGAACTCGTCCGGGCGAGCGGTGCGCCCGTCACCCTCACCCTCATGGGCCTCGGCGCCTATCCGGCTTCCGATCCGCAGTTCATCGGCATGCTCGGCATGCACGGCACCTACGAGGCCAACATGGCCATGTACGAGTGCGATCTGATGGTCTGCATCGGCGCCCGGTTCGACGACCGGGTGACCGGCCGGCTCGACGGCTTCTCGCCGCGCTCCAAGAAGATCCACGTCGACATCGACCCCTCCTCGATCAACAAGAACGTCGTCGTCGACGTGCCGATCGTGGGCGATGCCGAGCTCGCCCTCGTCGCCATGCTCGACGCCTGGCGCCGGCGCGCCAACCAGGTCGAGGCGACCCGGCTCGAGCCCTGGTGGCGACAGATCAGGAAGTGGCAGGAGGTCGACTCGCTGCGCTTCCGCCAGAACGGCAAGGCGATCAAGCCGCAGACGGCGATCAAGCGCCTCTGGGAAGCGACCCGCGATCGCGAGGTCTTCGTCACCACCGACGTCGGACAGCACCAGATGTGGGCGGCGCAGCACTTCAAGTTCGACAAGCCCATGCGCTGGCTCACCTCGGGCGGGCTCGGCACGATGGGCTACGGCTTTCCGGCGGCGATCGGCGTCCAGCTCGCCCATCCCAAGGCCACCGTGCTCTGCATCTCCGGCGACGCCTCGTTCGTGATGAACATGCAGGAGATGTCGACGGCGATGCAGTATCGCCTGCCGGTCAAGACCTTCATCCTCAACAACAGCTACATGGGGATGGTCCGGCAGTGGCAGGACTTCTTCCACGGGCAACGCCACGCCGAGAGCTACATGGACGCGCTTCCCGACTTCGTGAAGCTCGCCGAGGCGTTCGGTGCGGTGGGCCTGCGGGCCTCGACGATCGACGAGCTGGACCCGGTGATCGACGCGGCGCTTCGCGCGGACAAGCCGGTCCTGGTCGACGTCGTGGTCGAGCGGATGGAGAACGTCTACCCGATGATCCCGGGTGGGGCCGCCCACAACGAGATCAAGCTCAGCCCCGAGGAGGACGGCCCGCACGAGGCGATCTCGGAAGAAGGCATGGTGCTGGTCTGAGGCGCAGCCGGCCGCGGCCGGAGCCGCGGCCCGCGCCCGACCTCTCGCTCCCGCGCCCGAACGCTCAGCGGTCCTGCTCGATCAGGCCTTTGACGAAGGCGCGCTGGAACACGAGGACGACGAGCACGGGCGGCGCCGTGGCGAGCAGGGCCGCCGCCATCGTCTCGTGCCACCGGGGCAGAGCGTCCATGCTCGGCATGAGGCGGGTGACCGCCACGACCGCGGTGTCGTAGGCGGGGTCGGTGACCACGAGGAGCGGCCAGAGATACTGGTTCCAGCTCCACACGAACAGGATGATGAAGAGTGCGGCGATGTTGGTGCGGGAAAGCGGCAGGAGCACGAACCACAGGAAGGCCAGAGGCCGGCAGCCGTCGACCAGCGCCGGCTCGGTCAGTTCTTCGGGCAGGCTCAAGAACACCTGCCGGAACAGGAAGGTCGCGGTGGCCGAGGCGGTCAAGGGCAGGATCAGCCCGGCATAGGTATTGAGCAGGCTGAGCTTTGCGCCCGTGCCGGCACCTTCGGCCGCGAGCGCCGGGCCGAGCCCGAGCCAGCCGGCCAGCGCGTACACCGGCACCAGCACGTTGGCCACGACCTCGTAAGTGGGCACGATGCGGACCTCGACCGGCAGCATGAGCGAGGCGAAGATCGCCCCGAAGGCGAGCCAGCGCAGCCGCAGGCGGAAATAGACGAGCGCGAAGGCCGAGAGCACCGCGAGTGCGATCTTGCCGGCCGCGATCCCGCTCGCCATCAGCGTGGAATTGAAGAGTGCCCGGCCGAGCTCGGCGCGCCGCCAGGCCGCGGCGAGGTTCTCGAGCAGTCGATCGCCGGGCAGGAGCGGCAAGGGCACGCGGGCCGCCTCCTCGAGCGGCAGGGAAGCCGCCACGAGCGCGAGCCAGACCGGCAGGCACAGGGTCGCGAGGCTCAGTACGAGCAGGAGGTGGGCGAGGGCGTCGAGGAGCGGTGCGCGTTCGACCACGGGCACTAAGCCGCGTACTGCACCCGCTTCTCGAGGAAGCGGAACTGAAGGACGGTCGAGCTCACCACGATCGCCATCAGGATCACCGATTGCGCGGCCGAGCTCCCGAGATCGAGGCCCACGAAGCCGTCCTCCCAGACCTTGAAGACGAGGATGCGGGTGGCCCCGCCCGGCCCGCCCTCGGTCGTCGTGGCGACGATCCCGAAGGTGTCGAAGAACGCATAGACGAGGTTCATGACGAGCAGAAAAAAGGCGGTCGGCGAGAGAAGCGGCAGGGTCACGCGCAACAGACGCTGCCACGGCCCCGCCCCGTCGAGCGCGGCGGCCTCGATCAAGACGCGCGGGATCGCCTGCAGACCGGCGAGAAAAAAGACGAAATTGTAGGCGACATGTTTCCAGGCCGCGGCCAGCACGACCAGGATCATGGCGTGCGTCGCATCGAGGGTCGGCTCCCAGCCCAACCCCAGCCCCTGGCGAAGCGCGAAGGCCAGCACCCCCATGGCCGGGTCGAGGAGGAAGAGGAAGAGCGCCCCGGCGATCGCGGGTGCCACCGCATAGGGCCAGATCGCGAGCGTGCGGTAGACCGTACGGCCGCGCACCACCCGGTCGACCAGGACCGCGAGGAACAGGCCCAGGAACATCGCGAGGGCGGCGGTGGCGGCGCAGAAGACGATCGTGACGAGGATCGCCTGTCGATAGGCGGAACTCTGGAGCAGCTGCTCGAAATTGCGCAGCCCGACCCACTGCAGCTCGCCCGAGAAGGGCTCGACCATGAAGAGGGCCTGGACGATCGCCTGCCCGGCCGGCCAGAAGAAGAAAAAGAGAAGAACCAGGAGCTGGGGGGCGAGCAGGAGCCAGGGCAAGAGCCGGCCGCGGAAAAGAACCCGCTTGATCATGGCGGATTCTCGCCGCGCCGGCTTCCCCGCTCCGAGCGCTCGCCGCTCAGATCTTGCCCTTGTTCTGCTGCTCGAAACGGCGGAGGATCGCGTTACCCTCCTCGACCGCCTGGTCGAGGGCTTCTTCGACGCCCTTTTTGCCGGCCCACACGAGCTCGAGTTGGTCGGTCAGGGCCTTTCTGACGTTCTCGTAGTTGCCGAGGCGAATGGTCCGCGAGTTTTCCCGCTCTTCGCCCATCAAGAGCTGCTCGACCGCGATCGCCCGGGTCGGGTGCGTGTCGTAGTAGCCTTCCTTTTTGGCGAGCTCCCAGGCCGCCACCGTGATCGGCACGTAACCCGTGGCCTTGTGCCAATCGAGCTGCACCCGGGGGTCGGTCAAGAAGCGGAAGAAGGCGGCCGCCCCTTCGTAATGCGCGTCCGAGAAGCCCTTGAAGAGGTAGAGAGCGGCACCGCCGATCATCGAATGATTGGGCCTCAGATCCGCCTCGTGCGGCAGGAGGGAAGCGCCCCATTTCATCTTGGCGCCGGCCTCGACCGTGCTGTGCCAGGCCGTGCTGTCGATCCAGAAGGCGCAGCGGCCCTCGATGAAGTTGGTGCGCGCGGCACTCGCCCAGGTCTGGGCCGCGGCCGCCCCGAAGGTGGCGAGCCCCTCGTCGACCCAGCGCTTGAGCCGCTCGACGTGCTGGACGAAGCGGGTCTTGTCGTAGACGAGCTCGGCATCGAGCCCGTCGAAGCCGTTCCTGCGCGTGGCGACCGGGATGTCGTGCCAGACGCTGTAGTTCTCGAGCTCCTGCCAGGGCCCGGCGGCGAAGGAATAGCCGCAATCGGCCGCACCCTTGGCTTTGATGGTGCGGATCTGCTCTTCCATCTCCTGCCAGGTCTTCGGTGGTGCCGCGATCCCGGCCGCGTCGAGAATATCTTTGTTGTAGAACAGGATCGGTGTCGAGCTGTTGAACGGCATCGCGAGCAGCCGGCCCTGGCGATCGGTGTAGGTCTGGACGACCGGCCGCAGATAATCCTGGATTCGGACTTCGACCTTGTACTTGTCGAGCACGTCGTGCACGGGCACGATCGCGCCCGAAAGCATCATGGTGAGCACGCCCGATTCGTTGTTCATGAGGATGAGCGGGTGCTCTTTCGCCCGCCAGGCGGCGATCGCGGCATTGAGCGTCGCCACGTAATTGCCCTTGTTGACGGGCTTGAGCTCGTAGCGATCCTGGCTCGCGTTGAAGCGCTCGGCGACCTTCTCGAGGGCGGCACCGAGCTCGCCCGAGAGCGCGTGCCACCAGTCGAGGACGAGCCGGTCGGCGCGCGCCGGCGCGCCGGGGGCGAGCGCGAGCCCGCCGCCCACGACACTCGCGAGAAGCCACCGTCCGAGCCGCATGAGCGTTCCTCCACGATCCCGCGACGCGCACTTAACCCCGTGCCGTGACCGGCCGAGGCCATTCGGATGACGGCAAGAAGACGGTAGCGCGACGATCGGGCGGCAGCTGCATCACGGGCTCGCTTGTCACCGTGCTCGCCAAGCCCTAAGGGCGGGGCCGCGATCGCGAGATCTGGGACGCGGGATGAGCGCCAAGCAGGAGGAGGAGCGCCGGCACACGATCGTCGTGCTGGTCGACAACGAGCCGGGCATCCTCGCCCGTGTCGTGGGCCTTTTCAGCGGCCGCGGCTACAACATCGACAGCCTGACGGTGGCCGAGGTCGACAAGGTCCGCGGCCTGTCGCGGATCAACATCGTCACCACCGGCACCGAATACGTGATCGAGCAGATCAAGGCGCTGCTCGCCAAGCTCGTGCCGGTACACCGGGTCCAGGATCTGACCAAGGAGGGTCCGGCAGTCGAGCGCGAACTCGCGCTCGTCAAGGTGGTGGGCGAGCGCGACCGGCTGTTCCAGGCGCTGCGGGTGGCCGACTTCATGCACGCCCGCCTGGTCGACAGCCGACCCGGCAGCATGATCTTCGAGGTGACCGGCACCTCCGACGAGCTCGACGCCTTCATCGACCTGATCGAGCCCGTCGAGGTGAGCCGCGCGGGGGTGGTGGCGATCGCGCGCGGTCCGAACGTGCTCGCGGGCGAGCGGTGAGGCGCGGCGCCCGTGGGCGCCGCCTCGGTGACAAGCAGAGGAGACCAGGAGTATGCGCGTCTATTACGACCGGGACGCCGACCTCAATCTCATCAAGAGCAAGAAGGTCGCCGTGGTCGGCTACGGCAGCCAAGGCTTCGGCCACTCGAACAACCTCAAGGACAGCGGCGTGGCCGAGGTGGCGGTGGCGCTCAAGCCCGGTTCGCCGACGCGCAAGAAGGTCGAAGCCGCGGGCCTCAAGTGCATGACGCCGGCCGAGGCGGCGCGCTGGGCCGATGTCGTCATGGTGCTCGTGCCGGACGAGCTGCAGGCCGATCTCTACCGGGACGAGCTCGCCCCCAACATGAAGGAGGGGGCGGCCTTGATGTTCGCCCACGGCTTCAACATCCACTTCAAGCTCATCGAGCCCCGGAAGGACCTCGACGTCCTGATGGTGGCACCCAAGGGGCCGGGCCATCTGGTCCGCTCGGAATATGTCGGCGGTGGTGGCGTGCCCTGTCTCTTGGCGATCCACCAGGACGCCTCCGGCACCGCGCACGATCTCGGCCTCTCCTACGGCAGCGCCATCGGCGGCGGCCGCGCCGGGATCATCGAGACGACCTTCAAGGAGGAGGTCGAAACCGACCTCTTCGGCGAGCAGGTGGTCTTGTGCGGCGGCCTCTGCGCCTTGATCCAGGCCGGCTACGAGACGCTCGTCGAGGCCGGTTACGCGCCCGAGATGGCCTATTTCGAGTGCCTGCACGAGGTGAAGCTGATCGTCGATCTCATCTACGAGGGCGGCCTCGCCAACATGCGCTATTCGATCTCGAACACGGCCGAGTACGGCGACTACACGACCGGGCCGCGGATCATCAACGAGGCCGTCCGGGCGGAGATGAAGCGCGTGTTGGCCGACATCCAGACGGGCAAGTTCGCCAAGGATTGGGTACTCGAGAACAAGGCGGGCCAAGTGAGCTTCAAGGCGATGCGGGCGCGCGCCGCGGCGCACCCGATCGAGGCGGTGGGCGAGCGGCTGCGGGCGATGATGCCCTGGATCGCCGCCAAGAAGCTCGTCGACAAGAGCAAGAACTGATTTTTCGTCGGTTTTCGCTCGCGCCGTTGTTCCCGAAGCCCGCCCTCGCGGCGGGCTTTTCTTTTATTCGCCGCTCCAGAGCTTTTCTCGAGTCTCTGGAACGCGTCGATCGTGCGGGGTCTCTTCGGATCCGCGCGGCCGAGCACGTTCGGCAATCGCCAGGATCCGATCGAGTTTCTCGCCGATCTCGGGATCGACATCCTCCCGCGGAACGTACGGAACGAGCGTGTGATAGTCCGTCTTCCGCATCTGATTTGGCATTCCCATCTTTCGATAGAAACGGTCGAAAAGCGTATCCAGAAAGTCGTCGCTCGCTTTGATGTCGGCACTCGTCGGGCTCGGGCGTCCGAGAGTCTCGAGTGCCTGCGCGATTTCGTCGATCGCCTCGGCCATCGTTTCTTCTGCCGGTTTGCCGAAGAGCGGACCGGCCGCGGCCGCACCCTGTTCCCTCGCCCAGGCGAGCAGGGTCGATCGCTGACAGAGATAATTCTCGATTTCGCGCCGCCGCCATGCCAGTTGTTCGAGATGGGGGTCGGGCGGCAGGGGACGGTCCGGGCGGTCGTAGATCGCGATGCCGACGAGGTCCGGCTTGGCCTCGCGCAGGGCATGGAAATGCTCCTGTGCCTTGCGCGGCTGGTTGCCGACATAGTGCACGAAAGGCCGTTCCAACAGTTCTGCCGCGTCATGATCGAGTATCTTGGCGAACGCCTGCAAGATCGCCAGATCCGTTGCTCCCTCGAGATAGAGGACCCAGCCGGTCTCCTCGGCTTGAACATAGTGTTCGAAGCCGATGTCCTTCAGCGCTCGCAAGACACGGCTGCCACGATCGTCGATCCGGTGAGGCTTTCCCACGAACGCGATCACCGTGTCGCGATCAGCCGCTTCGTTCAGGATCACTTCGGAATGACTGGCGGCGATGATCTGGCCCCCTGCCTTCTCGACGAAATCGGAGAGGACCTGATAAATTTGTCGCTGTCTGAGGATCTCGAGATGAGCGTCCGGCTCGTCGAGCAGGAGTACGGCCCCCGGATTGGCAGCCAAATAGGATAGCAACAGTAACGTCTGCTGCAGTCCGCGACCGCTGGACGACAGATCGAGATGTGTCCCGCTACGCGTTCTGTAACTCAAAGTGATTTCGCCGCGCTCGCGAACGTACACGGGATCGAGCAACGCGACACCGAACATTCGATCTATCGTTCGGACGAGGTCTTGCCATCGCTCGGGCGATTTCTCGCGCACGAGCCAGCAGAGGTTGCGTGAGACTTCCGCCGTTCGCCCCTCTCCGATCCGAACGGCGATCGCTCCCTCGTCGAGCCGTGTCTCGCTCGCGGCCAATCCCGACATGGGCGGCAGATAAGCGAGATGGACCGAGGCCGCGGCCTCCGGTACCCGGGACCTTTGCCCGCCCTCGACCACTCTCGGCCGGCAATAAAAGGACTCCTCGTTCGCATAGTCGAACTCGAGGAACGTCTCCCATCGTGCGCCAGAATCGATCCCTTCTACATCGATCTCGACGAGAATATTCTTGGTCTTTTGCCGGTCGTCCACGCGCTGCGCTTGGCGAACGCGAAGTTCTCGCCAGAGCAAGAGGGCACTCGGAACCGGGATCGCGACGAGGTCTCGGCGGTTGATGGTCACTCCAGGCCGCTCTTTCGGTACTTCGCTATAGCCGCGGCGTTCGACCCACTTTCGAATGCCCGCGTTCCAGAGTGCCAAAGCCTGCAGGGCCGATGTCTTTCCCGAATTGTTCGGACCCACGAACACGACGCGTTGCCCGAGCTCGATCTCGACTTCGTCGAACAGCTTGAAATTGCGGATGACGAGCTTGGTGAGCACGCGTCGTCCCTCTTCGGTGACCGGCTATGGGCCGAGCTGCCGCCTCACCCCTCGCGAAAATCCACGTGGATGTGGTTGCCGTCGGGGTCGTGGATGTTGACCTGGGTGATGCCGCTGCCGGGCGGCGAGCCGAGCTCGTAAGCGATCCCCTTGCTCTCGAGGTGCCGCAGGAATGCGGCGAGCCCCTTGGCCTTGAAGGCGAAATGCTCGATCCGCGGCTCGATCGCCCGCGGCGGCTCCGCCACTTTCACGAGGTGCACCACGGCCTGGTCGCCGCAGTAGAGCCAAGCGCCGCCGAAGCTGAAGTTCGGCCTGAGCCCGGCCCGCAAGCCCAGCACCTCCTCGTACCAGCGGACCATCGCCTCGAGGTTGGCGGTCCGCACGTTCACGTGATCGAAGCCCCGGATCTCCATGGCCCGCCTCCGCCCCCGGCCCTGGCCGTCCGCCGCCGGCCCTGGCCGTCCGCCGCCGGCCCTGGCCGTCCGCCGCCGGCCGGTCTAACTTTCCGGCCCCGGGATCCTAACGGCCGGCGCCGCCCGCCACCATGCCCACCACGCTCGACCCCGCCCGCTCGCTGCTGCTCACCGATCTCTACGAGCTCACCATGCTCGACGCCTATCGGCGCGAGGGAATGGAGGCGACGGCCAGCTTCGAGCTGTTCGTGCGCAAACTACCGCCCTGCCGCAACTTTCTCGTGGCGGCCGGGCTCGAGCAGCTGGTCGATTTCCTCGAGAACGCCCGCTTCAGCGAGGAAGAGCTCGCCTGGCTCGAGAGCTCCGGCCGCTTCCCGCCCGAGACGATCGAGCGGCTGCGCGCCTTCCGCTTCACGGGTGACCTCGATGCGATGCCCGAGGGCAGCGTCTTCTTTCCCGACGAGCCGGTGGTGCGGGTCACCGCACCGCTGCCCGAGGCCCAGCTCGTCGAATCCCGTCTGATCAACATCCTGCACTTCGAGATCCTGATCGCGTCGAAGGCCGCCCGGATGGTCCTGGCCGCCCCGGGCAAGATCCTCTTGGACTTCGGGCTGCGCCGCGCGCACGGCGCCGAGGCCGGGCTTCTGGCCGCCCGCGCCGCCTGGCTCGCCGGCTTCACCGGCACCGCCACCGTACCCGCCGATCCCCTCTTCGGTATCCCGATCTACGGCACGATGGCCCATTCCTTCGTCCAGGCCTTCGCGAGCGAGCGCGAGGCCTTCGCGGCCTTCGCCCGCTCGCGGCCCAAAGCCTTGATCCTCTTGATCGACACCTACGACACCGAAGCGGCCGCCCGTCTCGTGGTCGAGATGGCGCCGGAGCTCGAGGCGCGGGGCACGCCGGTCCAGGGGGTGCGGATCGACAGTGGGGATCTCGCCGCGCACGCGCGCGCGGTGCGCGCGATCCTCGACCAGGGCGGCCTGCAGCGGGTGAAGATATTCGCTTCGGGCGGGCTCGACGAGCACACGCTCGCCCGCCACGCGGCCGAGGGCGTGCCGATCGACGGCTACGGCATCGGCACGAGCCTAACGACCTCGACCGACTGGCCGGCCCTCGACTGCGCCTACAAGCTCGTGGCTTATGCCGGCGAGCCGCGCAGGAAGCGCAGCGAGGGCAAGGCCACCTGGCCCGGCGCCAAGCAGGTGTGGCGCCGCTACGAGGACGGGAAGATGGCCGGCGACCGGCTCGGCCTCGCCGAGGAACGGCAGGAGGGCGAACCCTTGCTCGTGCCGGTGATGCGCGGTGGCCGCCGGGTCGGGCGACTGCCCGCACTCGTCGAGGCGCGGGAACGCTGCTCCCGCGAGCTCGCGGCGCTGCCCGAACGTTTGCGCCGGCTCGAGCCGGCCGACCCGCCCTACCCGGTCGAGCCCAGCGCGGCGCTGGTCGCCCTCGCCGAGGCCTGCGATCGGCGCCAGCGCGAGCGGGCGCGAAGCCCTCGATGAGCGGCTCGCCGGGCGAGGGCGACGGCAATCTCGGCCCGGCGCGCGCCGCCTGGCGAGCGCGGCGGGGCCCGGCCGGCCGAGCGCTCCTCGAGACCGACGAGCGGCTGTTCCTCCACCAGGTGCTCTCGACCCCCTGCCTCGAGGCGGTCGTTCGGGCCCAAGGCCCCTGGCTCGTCACCGCGGACGGGGCCCGGATCCTCGATTTCCACGGCAACAGCGTGCACCAGCTCGGCCACGGCCACCCGGCCGTGGTCGCGGCGGTGATCGAGGCGCTGCACGCCCTCCCCTTCTGCCCCCGCCGCTACACCAATCCCTGGGCGGTGCGGCTCGCCGAGGCACTGTGCGGCGCGGTCCCGGGTGGGCCCTGGAAGCTCCTGCTGGCCCCCTCGGGCTCGGTGGCGGTGGGTGTGGCCTTGAAGCTGGCCCGCTACGCCACCGGCCGGCCCGGGGTCGTCGCCTTCGAGGGCAGCTTCCACGGCGCCGGCATGGACGCCGCCTCGGTGAGCGGCGAACCCCTCTTCCGCGACGGGCTCGGGCCGCTCCTTCCGGGGGTTCGCTTCCTGCCGCCGCCGACCCGGGGGGCCTGCCGTTTCGGCTGCCGCGACGAAGCGCACGAGGGCTGCACCGACGCGCTCGCCGATCTGTTGGACGGCGCGCCCGACATCGGCGCCCTGATCGCCGAGCCGGTCCGCTGGACCACCGTCGAGCTGCCACCCGAGGGCTACTGGCGAAGGGTGCGGGCGATCTGCGACCGTTTCGGGGTGCTTCTGATTCTCGACGAGATACCCTCCGCCCTCGCCCGCACCGGCAGCTTGTTCGTCCACCCGCGCTTCGGGATCCGCCCCGACATCCTGGTGCTCGGGAAGGGCCTGGGCGGGGGGATCTGGCCCCAGGCCGCGACGCTCGCCCGAGCCGACCTCGACCTCGCGGCCGACAAGGCCCTCGGCCACTACACTCACGAGAAGAGCCCGGCCGGCTCGGCAGCGGCGCTCGCCACGCTCGAGGTGATCGAGCGGGAGGATCTGTGCACCCGGGCGCAGCGGCTCGGCGAATGGCTCCGGACCCGGCTCGAGGCGCTCCGGGCCCGCCACCCCCTGATCCGAGCGGTGCGCGGTCTCGGCCTCATGCTCGGCGTGGAGCTCCGCCGGGCGGACGGCGCGCCCGCGACGATCGAGGCCGACCGGGTGCTCTACGCCGCCCTCGAGCGCGGCCTTTCCTTCAAGATCGGTGGCGGCAACGTCCTCACCCTCTGTCCACCGATCACGATCGGCGAGGCCGAGCTCGAGCGAGCGGTCGCGATCCTGGACGAGGCGCTCTCGGAGGCTGCCGGAGGCTGAGGGGCGAGCATGCTACGCTGGGCGTCATTCGCCGCGGTGACGCCGATCACCGCGCCGCGCTAAGGGCTCGTCGAGACTGCCGGCCGGAAGGGAGGAACGATCGTGACCCGAGCTTCGAACCGCCCGTTTCTGCTGATCGTCGTCGAGCCGGCCAACGACCGCGGCCCGCCGCAAGCGGCGATCGGCCTGTGGCGGATCCGGTGGTTGCGCAGCGGCGGCATCGGTCGCCTTCGACTCTCGCCGTCGCACCACCGTCCGCTCGGGGCCGACCGCGCCGAGGCGGCCAGGCTCGGTCCGCCCGAAGACCGCTCCGCCGACGTCGGCGGCCGACCGCGGCTCGGACCCGGATAGGGCGGGGCTCGGCCGGCTCGCGCACCCCTCGCGGCGGCGCCCGCCGAGCCGAAGGCGCCCCGCGGTGGACGGCGCAGCGAGCTCGTGATAGGCGTTTCGACCGCTCGGTTCCTGCCGGCTCCTCTACCTGCCCGCCGCACGGGGGGCAGGTCCGGCCGGACGAACCTCGCAGCGCCTCGCGCCGGGAGGGGCACGATCGGCCTCCGCAAGCTCGTCCGCTCGGTCCAGGTCTTCGTCCCCTTCGCGCAGGACGCGCGGTTCGCCGTCCAGCGTCTCTGCCAGCGGTGGGGCGGTCGGCCGGTCGAGCCGGATCTCCTGGCGGTCCCGCTGCTCGGGCTCGAGCCCGGTGCCCTGATCCTCGACGTCGGCGCCAATCGCGGGCTCGTGCTCGACCTCCTGTTGCGGCTCGCCCCCGAGGCCCGGGTCGTGGCGTTCGAGCCGAATGCCCGACTGGCCGCGAAGCTCGCGGCTCGTTACCGCGGCGATCCGCGGGTCGAGGTGAGGGCCCAGGCGCTCGGCGAACGAGCCGGGACCGCCGAACTCTGGCTGCCGATCTATCGCCACTGGGCCTTCGACGGGCTCGCCTCGCTCGACCCCGAAGCCGCCCGCGGTTGGCTCGAGGACGGCCGGCTGTACGGCTTCCGCCGCGACCGGCTGCGCCTCGAGCCGCTCCTTTGCGAGACCGTACGGCTGGACGACCTCGAGCTTCGGCCCGCCTTCGCGAAGCTCGACGTGCAAGGGCACGAATACGCGGTGCTGCGCGGTGCCGAAGCGACCCTCCGCCGGTGCCGCCCCGTGCTCCTGGTCGAGGCGGGCGGGGACGAGCGGGTCCACGCGCTCCTGCGCGCGCTCGACTATGTCGAGGCACGGTTCGAGGCCGGCCGTCTGGTCGCGGGCGCGGCGGGGGCCGCGAACGTCTTCTACCTGCCGCGCGAGCGGGCCGATCGGCTGCTCGCGGCTTGACCGTGGTACCCACGGCCCCGGCTGGCGCCGCCGCCCGCGGCCGCTATGATCGGCGCGGCAGGGAGGACGGCGTGGCGGGCGACGACGCGATCCTCGAGACCGAGGGGTTGACCAAGGAATTCCGCGGCTTCGTCGCCGTGCGCGACGTGGCGCTCAGGGTCCGGCGCGGTGCGGTGCACGCGCTGATCGGTCCGAACGGTGCCGGCAAGACCACCTGCTTCAACCTCCTGACCAAGTTCCTGCAGCCCACGGCGGGGCGGATCCTGTTCGAAGGCCGCGACATCACGGGCCTCCGGCCGGCCCAGGTGGCCCTGCTCGGGATGGTCCGGTCCTTCCAGATCTCGGCGGTGTTCGGCCATCTGACCGCGCTCGAGAACGTGCGGGTGGCGCTCCAGCGCAAGCGCGGCGAGAGCTTCGATTTCTGGCGCTCCGAGAAGGTGCTCGATCGCTGGAACGGGCGGGCGCGCGAGCTGCTCGACGCGGTCGGCATCGCGGCCTTCGCGGACGTCCCGGCGGCCGAGCTCTCCTACGGCCGCAAACGCGCCCTCGAGCTCGCCACCACGATCGCCCTCGAGCCCCGGGTCATGCTGCTCGACGAGCCCACGGCCGGCATGGGCCGCGAGGACGTGGGCCGGATCACCGCGCTCATCCGCGAGGTCGCCAAGGGCCGCACGGTGCTCATGGTCGAGCACAATCTCGCGGTCGTGGCCGATCTCTGCGACACCATCACCGTGCTCGTGCGCGGCGAGATCCTGGCCGAGGGAGACTATGCCCGGATCAGCGCCGATCCCCGGGTCCGCGAGGCCTATCTCGGCAGCGAGGAGGGCTGAGGCGTGGGCGAGCCGCTGCTGGCGGTCGAGGACCTGCACGCCTGGTACGGCGAGGCGCACGTGCTGCACGGCATGCGCTTCTCGGTCCGATCGGGCGAGGTCGTGACCCTGCTCGGCCGCAACGGCGCCGGCAAAACCACGACCTTGAAGGCGATCCTCGGCATCGTGCCGCGGCGGAGCGGCTCCGTCCGCTTCGAGGGGCAGGAGCTCGTGGGCCTGCCGCCGCACCGGATCGCCCGGCTCGGCATCGCCTGGTGCCCCGAGGAGCGGGGCATCTTCGCGAGCCTGAACGTTCTGGAGAACCTTCTCTTGCCGCCCGTCGTGGCCGAGGGCGGGCTTTCGCGGGAGGCGATCTTCGAGCTCTTCCCGAACCTGCGCGAGCGGCTCTCGAGCCAGGGGACGAAGCTCTCGGGCGGCGAACAGCAGATGCTCGCCATCGCCCGGATCCTCAGGACCGGCGCGCGGCTCCTCCTGCTCGACGAGCCGACCGAGGGGCTCGCACCCGTGATCGTCCAGCAGATCGGCCGGACCATCCGCCGGCTCAAGGAGCAGGGCTTCACCATCCTACTCGTCGAGCAGAACTTCCGCTTCGCCGCCGGGCTCGCCGACCGGCACTACATCGTCGAGCACGGCCGGGTGGTGGACGAGATCGCCGCCGTGGAGCTCGGCCCGGGCCAGGAGAGGCTCGTGGCCTATCTCGCGGTTTGACGCTAGAGAGCGGGAGCGACCCACGGGAGGCACCAACGATGCGACGTTCGCTCCTTTCGGCCGGCGCAGCACTCCTCGCGCTGAGCACCGCCCCGGCGATGGCCGACTTCACCGGCGGCAAGGTCCGGATCGGCGTCTTGAACGACCAGTCGAGTCTCTACGCCGACATCACGGGCCAGGGGTCGGTGGTGGCGGCGCGCATGGCGGTCGAGGACTTCGGGGGCAAGGTCAAGGGCGCGCCGGTCGAGATCACCTTCGCCGACCACCAGAACAAGCCCGACGTCGGCTCGAACATCGCCCGTCAATGGTACGACACCGACGGCGTCGACGTCATCGTGGACGTGCCGACCTCCTCCGTGGCGCTCGCCATCAACGAGGTGACCCGCGAGAAGAACAAGGTCTTCCTCGTGAGCGGGGCCGCGACCTCCGATCTCACCGGGCCCAAGTGCAGCCCCAACACGGTGCACTGGACCTACGACACCTGGGCGCTGGCCAACGGTACCGGGTCGGCGATCGTCCAGACCGGCGGCGATACCTGGTTCTTCTTGACGGCCGACTACGCCTTCGGCCACGCCCTCGAGCGCGACACCGAGGCCGTGGTCCTGAAATCGGGCGGCAAGGTGCTGGGCAAGGTGCGCCACCCGTTGAATACCGCCGACTTCTCCTCCTACCTCCTCCAAGCACAGGGCTCGAAGGCCAAGATCATCGGGCTCGCCAATGCCGGCGGCGACACGATCAACTCGATCAAGCAGGCGGCCGAGTTCGGTATCGTCGCGGGTGGCCAGAACCTCGCGGGCCTGCTCGTGTTCATCTCCGACGTGCACGGCCTGGGCCTGCAGGCGGCGCAGGGCCTGATCTTGACCGAATCCTTCTATTGGGATCTGAACGATTCGACCCGCGCCTGGTCGAAGCGCTTCGCCGAGCGCATGAACGGGCGGATGCCGACCATGGTCCAAGCCGGCGTCTACGCCGCCGTCACCCACTATCTCAAGGCACTCGATGCGCTCGGCTCGGACGGCGACGGGAAAGCGGTCGTAGCGAAGATGAAGGAGATCCCCACCGACGACCCGCTCTTCGGCAAGGGCGAGATCCGCAAGGACGGGCGCAAACTGCACCCGATGTACCTCTTCGAGGTCAAGAAGCCGGCCGAATCGAAGGGCCCCTGGGACTATTACAAGCTGAAGTCCACGATCCCGGCCGACAAGGCCTTCCGGCCGCTCGCCGAGGGCGGCTGCCCGCTCGCCCAGTGAGCGGTCGGCGGATGCACCCGCAGGAGTAGGCGCAGGTGACGGAGCTGCTCGGCATTCCGGCCCCGGTTCTGTTCGGGCAGCTCCTCTTGGGGCTCATCAACGGCGCGTTCTATGCGATCTTGAGCCTCGGCCTCGCCGTCATCTTCGGACTTCTCAATATCATCAACTTCACCCACGGTGCCCAGTACATGATGGGCGCCTTCACCGCCTGGATGCTGCTCAACCATCTGGGTATCGGCTACTGGTGGGCGCTGCTGCTGGCCCCGCTGGTCGTGGGCCTCACGGGCATCCTGATCGAGCGGCTGCTCCTGAAGCGCCTCACCGGGCTCGATCATCTCTACGGCCTCTTGTTGACGTTCGGCCTCGCGCTCGTGATCCAGGGCCTGTTCCGCAACGAGTTCGGTTCGACGGGCCTGCCTTACGCGATCCCGCCCGAGTTGGCCGGCGGCCGCAACCTCGGCTTCATGTTCCTGCCGAACTACCGGGCCTGGGTGGTCGGGGTCTCGCTCGCCGTCTGCCTCGCCACCTGGCTCGTGATCGAGAAGACCCGGCTCGGCTCCTATCTGCGGGCTGCGACGGAGAACCCTACCCTCGTCCAGGCCATGGGCATCGACGTGCCGCGGATGGTCACGCTCACTTACGGCTTCGGCGTGGCGCTCGCCGCCTTCGCGGGCGTGCTCGCCGCACCGATCTATCAGGTGAGCCCCTTGATGGGCGCCGATCTCATCATCGTGGTCTTCGCCGTGGTCGTGATCGGCGGGATGGGCTCGATCCTGGGCTCGATCGTCACGGGCTTCGGCCTCGGGGTGATCGAGGGGCTGACCAAGGTCTTCTGGCCGGAGGCGTCCAGCACCGTGATCTTCGTCATCATGGCGATCGTGCTGCTCTTGCGGCCCGCCGGCCTGTTCGGACGGAGCGGCTGAGATGGCGGTCCGGAGCGAGCCCGTCGCCCTCGGACCGGTCGCTGCGACCGGGGACGGGTTACGCCATCAACGGCTCGGCATCGCTCTCCTGGCCGCCGGACTCGTCGTCGCCCCGCTTCTCCTCTATCCCGTGTTCCTCATGAAGGTGCTGTGCTTCGCGCTCTTCGCCTGCGCCTTCAACCTCTTGATCGGCTATGTCGGGCTCGTCTCCTTCGGCCATGCCGCCTTCTTCGGCACCGCGGCCTACGCCGCTGGCCACGCCGCCAAGGTCTGGGGCTTTCCACCCGAACTCGCGGTGCTGTTCGCTACGGCCTGCTCGGCCGCCCTCGGCCTGGTCTTCGGCTGGCTCGCCATCCGCCGTCAGGGCATCTATTTCGCGATGATCACGCTCGCCCTCGCGCAGATGCTCTACTTCTTCTACCTCCAAGCGCCGTTCACGGGCGGCGAGGACGGCATCCAGGCGATCCCGCGCGGCCGGCTCCTGGGCCTTCTCGACCTGTCGCACGACCTCGCCATGTACTGGGTCGTGCTCGCCGTCTTCCTCGGCGGCTTCCTCCTGATCTACCGAACGATCCACTCGCCCTTCGGCCAGGTCTTGAAGGCCATCCGCGAGAACGAGCCGCGGGCGATCTCGCTCGGCTACGATACCGATCGCTACAAGCTCGCCGCTTTCGTCCTCTCGGCCGCCCTCGCCGGTACGGCGGGCGGCACCAAGGCGATCGTGTTCCAGCTCGCGAGCCTCACCGACGTGCACTGGACCATGTCCGGCGAGGTCGTGCTCATGGCGCTCGTGGGCGGGCTCGGCACGGTGTTCGGGCCGGTGGTGGGTGCCGCGGTCGTGGTCTCGCTGCAGAATTATCTGGCCGGCCTCGGTCATTGGGTGACGATCGTCCAGGGCTGCATCTTCGTGGCCTGCGTGCTCGCCTTCCGCCGCGGGCTCGTGGGCGAGCTCGCCCGGCTGATCCGCCGTCCGCTCTAGCTCGCCTCCACGCCTCGGGCCGCGCCGGCGCTCGCCGTCGGTGTGGCCAGGAGATCCCGCGAGCGGGCCTCCAACAGCTCGAGGTCGAGCGACCTCCCGAGCACCGACAGACCAGCCTCGCGGGCGAGGTTGCCGACCTCGGCGCTCGGCGCGTCACCCGTGGCGATCACGATCCTCCCGCCGCACCCGCTGGAGCGGCGCCGGCCCGTCGAGCTCGGGCATCCGCACGTCGGTCACGATCGCATCGGCCTCTCCGCGGCCGAGCCTCTCGGTCGGGCCCCGCGAGCCGGCGGGCGGCGTGGAGCCGGTCTCCCGCGGCGAGGCGCGGCCAGGTGCGGCCGAACAGGAGCAGTATCCCCGCCGCGGTTCCCGGGCGGTCCCAAGCGCGGCTGCGAGCTCTCCGCGCGACAGGTCGAGATCGGCCGAAAGCGCGTCGTCGCGGCCCACCAGCGCCACGCGCCGCGAGCGGTCGACGAGCCCGCGCGCCGGCGCGGGCCGAGCGGTGCCCGGAACGAACCGAGCCGGCGCAGGATCGAAAGGGTGGACGCGGTCGCGGGCGACACTTCGGCTGAAAGCCGGCTCGCAGATACGCCCGGTGCTGTTTCGATCCGCTGCCGTGCGCCGGTCTCGCATCGATCGGCGAAGCGGACGGGCTTCCCCCGGGGGGAAGCAGCCGGCTGCTCGAGGCTCGCGGCCGTCGAGTGACGGCTCTTCCCGATGCCGCCGCGCTTCGTGCCCGGGCCGCCGAGGCGGGTCCTGCCGCCCGGCACGGTGCGCCTCGGCCGGCTGCTCGACGAGCCCCGGAACGGCCGCCTGCGCGACCTCGAGGGACGGGAGCTCCAGCGCCCGACCGTCACCGAACGCGATTTGTCGGGTGCCCTCCTCGCCCGTCCCGACGGGGTGTTCTCGCGCGACGAGCTCCTCGGCCTCGTCCCGGGGCGCGGCGAGGAGCCGTTCGACCGCAGCATCGACAAGCGGATCACTCGGCTCCGGCGCAAGATCGAGGCCGATCCCTCGCATCCCGCGCTGATCCGGACCGTGCGCGGCGGCGGTTGCCTCTACCGGCCGGAGGAGCCGGAGGGGTGAGGGCGCTGGTTCAGGCGGCGCCGCGGCCGCCCTCGACCACGAGCAGGCGGCCAGGCGCGGCCTCCGCGGGCCGCGGTAGTTCGAGGGGCAGATCGAGCCGCAACAGCCGGCCACCCGCGGGACCGGGCTCGCAGGCGAGCGTCGCACCGAGCTCACGGGCCCGATGCTCGAGGAGCGCGAGCCCCGGCACGCGCCCGCTCTCCTCGGCCCCGAGCCGCTCGAGCTCGAGCCGGAGGCCGGCACCGCCGCGCCGCAGCCGCAGGCGCAGCCGGACCGGTTCCTCGGCCCCGGGCGCCGGCACCACCGAAGTCACGAGCCCGTCGAGCAGGTCGGCGAGCCGGTCTGGATCGGCGGCGACCGGCGGCAGGCTCGGGGCGATCCCGGCCACGACCTCGACCCCCGCCCGTCGCAGTCGCTCGAGCCGCGGCTCGAGCAGCCGGTCGAGGGCGACCGCGGTCGGCCGGGGCCGGCGCGGCGGTGCCAGGAGCGGCGCGATCGCTCGGGTACAGCGCTCGGCCGCCCGCCGGAGCTGTTCCGCACGGGCCCGGACAGCGGGCTCGGCGGTCAGCTCGTGGAGGAGGAGGGCCTGCCGGGCGACCTGGGCCAGGGCCTCGGCCACCTCCTGCACCATCGAGGCGAGCCGGGGCCCGGCGACCGGCCCCGCGGGCGGGGCCTCCCGGCGGGACGGGGGCTCGCTCGCCGACACGGCATCCGCTGGCGCGGGCAGGAGGATCAGCCGGTCGCCCGAGGCGAGGGCGAGCTCGCGCGCGCCGGCGAGCCCCGCGAGCGCCGCCCGCATCGCCGGCTCGAGCGGCCGCCCGATCGCGGGCCGGCCGACGCCCGACCCCGCGAGGACGCGCTCGAAGGCGGTGTTGACGAGCAAGAGCCGCCCGTCGGCCGCGACCAGCGCCACCCCCTCCTCGAGCGCCTCGATCGCGGCGACGAGCGGGGCCTCGGCCGCCTCGGCCGCGGCCAGTCGCTCGGCCCGGACGCGGGCCGCCCGCACCCCCTCCTCGAGCCAGGGCCGGGCCCAGCCGTCGCCACGGTCCCCGGCCACCGGCCGGCCCTCGGCCGCCGCGACCAGCCCGTCCAGAGCGGCCAGGGCCGGTGCCAGGATGCGGCGGCGGATCAACAGGTACGCGAGTCCCGCCACGGCGGCCAGCGCCACGCTCGCGAGGATCCAAGGTGCGGCGGCGGCGAGCCCTGCTCGGCGCACCGCACCAGCCTCGACCCGATGCTCGAGGAGGAGCCCGCTTCGACCGATCGGCCGCCGCCAGACGGGCTCGGCCACGGATCCGTCGACCGGCCCGATGTCGCCCGCGCTCTGTACCTGGAGGAGCCGGACCGCCCCGGCCGGCCAGTCGAGCACCGCCACGAGCGCCCGCGCCCGCTCGATCGAGCCGGCCACGTCACGCGCTCCGGGCTCCGCCGGGGCCTCGGCGTCGAGAGGACCGTCGAGCAGCGCCTCGAGGACGCCCCCGTGCTCGCGGGCCCGCGCTTCGAGCTCGGCCAGGAACCCGGCCCGCCCCTCGCGATAGGCCTGGGCTGCGAGGAACAGGCCGGCTGCGACCGCTGGCAGGCTCGCGAGCGCCAGGAGCGCCCCTAGGCGTCGTGCCGGCCCGTCACCGGGCTTCGTTGCCATCGGCCCGATTCCCGCTGCGGCCGCCGCTCGTCCGGAGCCCGAGCGGACCACCGCGCGAGCCGAGCGTCAAGCCGTTCGCTTCGAAGGCGTGGAGCCTCGAGGCGCCGATCGCGAGCCACCGCCCGTCCGGGCCGGGCCCGCGCCGGTCGCCCGAGCGGTCCGCCGGCGCGCGAGGCGGGCCTCGAGGGCCCGCTGACCCTCGACCGTGCCGTCGTGGAAGGTCCCCAACCAGCGGTCGAGCGGGATCGTGCCGTCCGCATAGTTGCACTCGAAGTAGCGGTGATGGAGCCAATGCGCCCAGCAAGGGAGCTCGAAGGTCCGATCGTCGGAGAGGACCAACCGATCGAAGCCGACATGGCCCGGAGCGGGCGACAGGCCCGCGTGCACCAGGTGGAAGAGGGCGTGTACCGGGTGCGACGGCAGGATCCAGTGGAACAGGACACCCGAGAAGTAGAGCAGATGCTCGACCGGATGCATGGCGAGCCCGGACCAGGGCCCGGGATTGGTGTTGAGATGGTGGACTCGATGCGCGAGGCGGTAGAGGGGCGGCCAGTGGAGCAGCCGGTGCACGGCGTAGAAATGAACCTCGCGCAAGAGCGGGATCGCGAGCAGCACGGCCGCTGTCCAGACGGGATGCGCTGCCGGATCGAGACCCAGGATCCAGCCATTGGCCCAGGCCCAGAGGGTGAAGACCTCGTAGGCCGTCCAGATCGGCACCCCGCTCGCGAAGGTCCAGACCAGATTATCGAGCGTCTGGTCGGCGAACAGGAACGCGCGGCTGCCCTGCGACGGCCAGCGCGGATCGAACTTGTAGGCGATGCCCTGGGCGCGGCGGACGTAGAGCCGGAGATGGAACGCGCCGAAGAAGAGGAGCGTCAGGGTCGAGTTGCGCAGGACCAGGAGGAGGATCCAGCCGGGCTCCAGGGTCCGCAGCGTCTCGGCCGAGGGGGTGAGCCACAGCCAAGAGGCGAGCGCCACGAGCGCGTAGAACGCGTTCCAGGGAAAGAGGTAGCCCGGCAGGCCCAAGAGCCAGCGTGGCAGGGCCCGCGGGCGTGGCGGCCAGACGAACACCGCCGGGTACTCGACCGGACGTGCCGGGATCCAACCGCCGCGCGCGTCGCGTCGGCCGTGGCGAGCGTCGTCGACCATGGCGGGCCTCCCTGCCGTGCGCGCCCCGCCCTTCCGGATGCCACGGCTGCGGCCCCGCGTCACGGCCCTCGCGGCGACCGGCGGGAGCCGCTAGCCTCGGCGCTGCACCGTTGCGGAGGCATCTCTTGAGCGAGCCCTTGACGATCGCCCTGGCCCAGGTCGACCCGACGGTTGGAGACCTCGAGGGCAATCTCGAGCTCCTGCGTCGGACCCGGGCCGAAGCGGCGGCGCTGGGCGCCGAGCTCGTCGTTTTCCCCGAGCTCGTGACGATCGGCTACCCGCCCGAAGACCTCGTACTCAAGCCGGCGCTCACCGACCATGCCCGCCACGCGCTCTCGCGCCTCGCGGCCGAGACGGCCGACGGCGGTCCGGCGGTCGTGCTCGGCGCCCCCTGGCGAGACCGGGGCCGGCTGCACAACGCCGCGGCCCTGCTCGCCAACGGCCGGATCGAGGCCTGGCGGGCCAAGCACGCGCTGCCGAACTACGGCGTCTTCGACGAGAAGCGGGTGTTCGAGCCCGGCCCGGTGCCGGGGCCCGTGCCGCTGCGCCGGCGGGACGGCAGCCTCGTGCGCCTCGGCCTCATGATCTGCGAGGACATGTGGGTGGAGGACGTGGCCGAGGGCCTCGCGGAGTCCGGCGCCGAGCTCCTCCTCGTGATCAACGGCTCGCCCTTCGAGCGCGACAAGCCCGACCAGCGCCTGCAGCTCGCGGTTGCCAGGGTGACCGAGACCGGGCTGCCACTCCTCTACGTCAATCTCGTGGGGGGCCAGGACGAGCTCGTCTTCGACGGCGCCTCCTTCGCCCTCGACGCCCGGCGCAACCTCGTGGCCCAGGCACGCGCCTTCGCCCCCGACCTCCTGCTCACCCGCTGGAGAGCCGAGGGCGAGGGCTGGGTCCCGGCCGAGAAGGGCCGGATCGAGCGCCCGCCGGAACGGCTCGAGGCGATCTGGCGGGCGATGATGCTCGGCCTGCACGATTACGTGGAGAAGAACCGCTTCCCGGGCGTCGTGCTCGGGCTCTCCGGCGGCATCGATTCGGCCGTCTCGGCCGCGGTCGCGGTCGACGCGCTCGGCTCCTGGCGGGTCCGGGCGCTCATGATGCCCTCGCGCTACACCTCGAGGGAGAGCCTCGAGGACGCCGCCGAGGTCGCCCGCCGGCTCGGCATCCGCCTCGATACGATCCCGATCGAACCCGCGGTGGCCGCCTTCGCGACGATGCTCGCCCCCCTTTTCGAAGGGCTGCCGCCCGACACGACCGAGGAGAACATCCAATCCCGGATCCGCGGCGTCCTGTTGATGGCGGTCTCCAACAAGCTGGGGCCGATGGTGCTCACCACCGGCAACAAGTCCGAGATGTCGGTCGGCTACGCCACGCTCTACGGCGACATGTGCGGCGGCTACTCGGTGCTCAAGGACGTCTACAAGACGACCGTGTTCGAGCTCGCCCGCTGGCGCAACCGTGTCCGGCCCGAAGGTGCGCTCGGGCCGGCTGCGGCACCGATCCCCGAGCGGGTGATCGACAAGCCGCCCTCGGCCGAGCTCCGACCCAACCAGAAGGACGAGGACAGCCTGCCGCCCTATCCGCTCCTCGACCGCATCCTCGAAGGCCTCGTGGAAGAGGATCTCAGCCCGGCCGAGCTCGTCGCGCGCGGCCTGCCGGCCGAGGAGGTCCGGCGCGTCTCGAACCTGCTCGATCTCGCCGAGTACAAGCGCCGGCAGGCCCCGCCGGGCGTCAAAATCACCCGCAAGGCGTTCGGCCGCGACCGTCGCTACCCGATCACCAACGCCTTCCGCCGGCTCGGGCTCACACCGCTGCCGCCGGTGCCGACCGCTGCCGGCGAGCCGGCCGCGCCCACCCATTCCCAGGGGCTCGCGACGCTCGAGTGATCCGGGCCGGCGGGGGTTCGCGGGAGGAGGGTGTCGGGCGACCCAATTGTAGGTTTATGTTGACATTATAGGCTCATGCTCCTATCTCCCGGGACATGAGCAAGACCCCACCGCCCCCGGAGCTCGACCGCCGTCGCATCGCTCGCCTCGCGAGCGACGGCGAATCCACGGCCCTTCTCGCCGAGATCACCGGCCTGCCGCGCCTCGAGATCGAGGCGGCGATCAAGGTCGACCCCGGGATCGTCGAGCTGCGCCGGCACTACGAACGTCTAGCGGCCGAGCCGCCCGAGGCGCGGGTCGAGCGGCTGCGCCGGCTGCTCCTGGCGGCCGTCGAGCGCTCGCTCGAAGACGGCGATCTGCGCAACATCGGTTGGGCGCTCAAGGGCCTCGGCATCCTCCGGCCGCTGCCGGGCAGCGGCGTCGAGGACGACCCGTTGGGCCCGCCGGGCAAGGGTCCGCGCGGCGAAGCCGAGGCGGTCGAGGACCTGCTCGCGAACCTCGAAGAGGAGGAGCGCGAGCTCTGGGAGAAGGCCGGCTACCAGAACTGGCCGGTGCCGCCGACCGTTCCCTGGCGGCCCGACGCGCCGCGCCCGCGCGGTCCCCTCGAGATCGAGAACGAGGCCGGCAGCGAGGCCGAGCGCGCGGCAGAGCCGCTGCCCTGGCCGCCGCCGCGGCTGCGCGCCGGGCCCGCCACTGCCGACGAGGCCGAGCCGGAGCGGTCGGCCCCGGGGTCGGAGCGGTCGACGCCGGAGCCCGGGTCGCCCGAGGTGCCCGCCGGCCGTCCCTCGCCGCCCTCGCCGGCGCCCGGCGAGGCTCCGACCGGCGGGCCGAGCCGCTGGCCGCCGCATCTGCGGCCGGTCTGAGCCCGTCGCGCAACCGCCGCCGGGCCCCGGGGCGGTCGACGCGAGGGCTCCGCGCGGTGCGGCATCTCGGAGGGCCACCGACTGGACCCGAGACGTCTCCGGGCCCATCTGCAGGGCGGATGGAGCCCTCCCCGCACCGCCTCTGCGTCGCCCCGATGCTGGACTGGACGGACCGGCACTGCCGGTACTTCCACCGGCTGATCGCGCCGCGCACCCGGCTCTACAGCGAGATGGTCACGACCGGCGCGCTCCTCTGGGGCGACGCGGCGCGCCACCTCGCTCACGATCCGGCCGAACGGCCGGTCGCCTTCCAGCTCGGCGGCAGCGATCCTGCCGAGCTCGCCCGCTGCGCCCGCCTCGCCGAGGAAGCCGGCTTCGACGAGGTGAACCTCAACTGCGGTTGCCCCTCGGATCGAGTGCAGAAGGGGCGCTTCGGCGCCTGCCTGATGGCCGAACCGGCGCTGGTCGGCGACTGCGTGGCGGCGATGCGGGCGGCGGTTCGCGTCCCGGTCACCGTGAAGTGCCGGATCGGTATCGACGACGCGCCCGAGCCCGATTGCCTCCTGCGCTTCCTCGACGCGATCGTGGCGGCCGGGTGCCGGACCGTGATCGTGCACGCCCGCAAGGCCTGGCTCCAGGGCCTGAGCCCCAAGGAGAACCGCGAGATCCCGCCCTTGCGTCACGAGCTCGTGCGCGCCGTGGCGGCGAGCTTCCCCGGGCTGCGGATCGTCCTCAACGGGGGCCTGCGCGAGCCGGCGCAGGTGGCCGCGGCACTCGCCTGGGCGGACGGGGTGATGATCGGCCGGCGGGCCTACGAGGACCCGTGGAGCCTGCGGGCCTTCGAGACGGTGGCATTCGGCCCGCCGCCGCCCCTCGAGCGGCAGGCGGTGGTCGAGGCGATGGCGGCCTACGCCGCCGCCCGAGCGGCCGAGGGTGTACCGCTCAAGGCGATCGCCCGGCACATGCTCGGGCTTTTCAACGGCCAGCCCGGTGCGAGGCTGTGGCGGCGCCGGCTGGCCGACGGCATGCACCGTCCCGACGCCGGGCCGGGCCTCCTCCGCGAAGCGGCCGCTTCGGTCGGCACTCGGCTCGCGGCGGCGGCTTAACGGTTGCTCAACCGCAAGCTGCTAGGCTCGATCGCGGGCGGTGGAGGGCTCGCGATGGGCGTATTCGCTCGGATCTTCTCGAGGCTCCTCGACGATCGACGCGCGGCCACGGCCATCGAGTACGCGCTCCTGGGCTCGCTCGTAGCGGTCGGCTGCATCGCGGCACTGCTCGCCTTCGCCGACAGCCGCGACGGCTTGTGGACCCGAGCGGCGGAGCTCCTGGTGGCGGCGATGGGCGGCGGCTCTTGAGCCGGCGCGGGTCCTCCCGGGCACACGGCCCCGCGCCGAGCCCCGCGGCCGACCGGCGGTGGTCGGCTCGGCCGCTCAGCGGAAGGCGGGCTCGTCGAAGCTCCGGAGCTTGCGCGAGTGGAGCCGGTCCGGGCCCTGTTCACGCAGGATCCTGATCGCCTCGAGGCCGATCAAGAGATGCTGCTCGACCCGCTCGCGGTAGAAGGCGTTGGCCATGCCCTTGAGCTTGATCTCCCCGTGCAGCGGCTTGTCCGAGACGCACAAGAGGGTTCCGTAGGGCACCCGGAAGCGGAAGCCGTTGGTGGCGATGGTGGCGCTCTCCATGTCGACCGCGATCGCCCGGCTCTGGTTGAGCCGCTCGAACAGCTCGTCGTAGCGCAGCTCCCAGTTGCGGTTGGCGGTGGTCGCCACCGTGCCCGTTCGCATCCGCGTCTTGAGGTCGATGCCCGACAGCCCGGTCACGGTCGCCACCGCCTGCTGGAGCGCCACCTGGATCTCGGCGATCGGCGGGATCGGGACGAAGGCCGGCACCTCCTGGTCGAGCACGTGATCCTCGCGGACATAGCCGTGGGCCAGCACATAGTCGCCGAGCCGCTGGCTGCGCCGCAGCCCGGCGCAGTGGCCGAGCATCAGCCAGCAATGCGGCCGCAGCACGGCCAGATGGTCGGTAATGGTGCGGGCATTCGAGGGACCCACGCCGATGTTGACGAGGGTCACGCCGCGCCCGTCGCGCCGCACCAGGTGGTAGGCCGGCATCTGCGGCAGATGGCGCGGCGGCTCGCCGTTGCCCGGCTCGGGCGGCGTCACCACGTTGCCCGGCTCGACCAGCCGCTCGTACTCGGTTCCCTCCCGCACCAGGCGACGGCCGAGCTCGACGAAATGGTCGACGTAGCGCTGATAGTTGGTCAGCAGCACGAAGCGCTGGAACCACTCCGGCCGGGTGCCGGTGTAGTGCAGGAGCCGGGCGAGCGAATAGTCGACCCGCTCCGCCGTGAAGAGCGCGAGCGGTGCCGGCTCGCCCGGGGCCGGTCGCCAGGTGCCGTTGGCGATGGCGTCGTCGGTCATCGAGAGATCGGGCATCGGGAAGTGGTACTGGAGGTCGTGGGCCCGGGCGGCGTCGAGCCCGGCCGTGGCCTCCTCGATCACGAACGGCAGCGGGATCGGCCGGCGCGAGATCCCGACCACTACCGGCACCTTGTGGTTGGCGATCAGGATGCCGAGTTGAGTCCTGTAATAGTCGGCGAACAGGGCCGGCCGGGTGAGCGTGGTGCCGTAGAGCCCCGGCTCGTGCAGGACGCCGTAGGCCAGCCTGCCGTCGAGCACGAGGTCCTTGGGAGTGACCCGCACGCCCACGAACGGGTAGAAGGCGTCCACCGGCCCGCTCGGCGGCTCGCCCCGAACATAGCGCGCGAACGCCGCCTCGAGCCGGCCGACGGCGGCCTCGTAGAGGGCCGTGATCCGCGCGACCGCGGCATCGGCGTCGTCGAAGACGGCCGGCTCGCGGATCCCGCAGGCGAGGAAGGCATCGATGAGCGACATGCCGCGAGTGTCCCTGGGCTGGCTGGCTTCGCTCTACCAGAAAGCGCGGACGGGATTGAGACCACGACATCGCGCGCCGCGCACCCGCCGGTGGCCGGGAGTGCTGGCGCTGGCGGTGGTGACGGCTACGACGGCGGCCGCGGCGTTCGACCTCGAGGCGCATCGAGGGGGCCGCGGTCTCGCGCCGGAGAACAGCCTCGCCGCATTCGGCCGCGCACTCGCGATCGGAGTGACCACCCTCGAGCTCGATCTCGTCGTGAGCCGCGACGAGGTGCTGCTGATCGGCCACGACCTCGAGCTCGACCCGGCCAAGGTCCGCGGCCTCGACGGCCGCTGGCTCACCGCCCCGGGGCCGGCGGTGCACGCGCTCGACGCGGCCCTGTTGCGCCGTTTCGACATCGGCCGGCTCGACCCGAAGAGCCGCTACGCCGGCCAATGGCCGGAGCAGCTGCCGGTCGACGGCGAACGGATGCCGACCCTCGGCGAGCTCGCCGCGCTCCTGGAGGCCCGCGGTGCCCGGGGCGTGCGCTTGAACCTCGAGACCAAGCTGCGCCCGGACCGGCCGGAGCTGGCGCCCCCGCCGGAGCGCTTCGCCGAGCTCCTCGTGGGCGAGCTCCGCCGGCTCGGCCTTCTCGAGCGCAGCACCGTGCAGAGTTTCGACTGGCGAACGCTGCGCGCGGTCCAGCGCCTCGCCCCGGAGCTGTCGACCGCGTGTCTGACCGCCCGCCAGCGCTGGCTCGACAACCTGGCCGACGGCTCCTGGACCGCCGGGCTCCGGCTCGCAGAGCACGGAAACAGCGTGTCGCGGCTCGTGGTCGCCGCCGGCTGCCGGGTCTGGTCGCCCTTCCACGGCGACCTCGACCCGGCCGAGCTCCGCCGCGCCCGGGAGCACGGCCTGCTCGTCCTGCCCTGGACCGTCAACGAGCCGGAGCGGATGCGCGAGCTCGTGGCGCTGGGCGTGGACGGGCTCATCACCGATTATCCGGACCGGTTGCGGGCGGTGCTCGCCGAGCTCGGGAGGGAGCTGCCGGCGGCCTCTCCCTGAAGGCCGGCAGAAGCCGCCGAGCGACCCGCCCGCGAGCAGGAGGAGCGCACGCCTTGGACCGACCGACAGCACCGACCGCCCGGCTGCCCGAGACCCTCGAGATCGACGCTTATGCGCCGCCCCAGATCGCCGAGCGGGTGGAACGCGCCGGCGTGGCCAAGGCCCGGCTGCCGGCCCTGCAGACCTTCACCCTCGGCGTCCTGGCCGGGGCCTTCATCGCGCTCGGAGCGATGCTCTTCACCCTCGTAGCGACCGACCACGGCATGGGATTCGGCCCGGCGCGCTGGCTCGGCGGGATCGCGTTCTCGCTCGGCCTCGTCATGGTGGTGATCGCGGGGGCCGAGCTCTTCACCGGCAACAATCTCCTCGTCATGGCCTGGGTCGACGGCCGCATCCGGTTCGCCGAGCTCGCCCGCAACTGGACGATCGTCTATTGCGGCAATTTCGCGGGCGCGCTCGGCACCGCCCTTCTCGTGTGGCTGGCGGACGGCCTCGCGCTCGGCCAAGGCCGCGTGCTCGAGACGGCGGCCGCGATCGCCCGGGCCAAGGCCGGGCTCGATCCGACCGCGGCCTTCTTCCGCGGCGTGCTCTGCAACCTGCTGGTCTGTATGGCGGTCTGGCTCTCCTTCGCGGCCCGCGAGGTGGCCGGCAAGATCCTCGCGATCGTCTTCCCGATCTCGGCGTTCGTGGCCCTGGGCTTCGAACATTCGATCGCCAACATGTACTTTCTGCCGGTGGCCATGCTGCACGGTGTGGAGGGCGTGGGCCTCGGCGGGCTTCTCGCCAACCTCGTCCCGGTGACCGCCGGCAACGTGATGGGCGGCGGCGGGCTCGTCGCCCTCGCCTATTGGCTCTGCTACCGGTACGGTGCGGGCACGAGCGCCGAGCGCCGTTGACACTTCCTCAACCCGGCCCGTGGCAGACCGCCGGCGATGGGCGATCGGGTCGGCGGGTGTCGGCATGGCGGGCGAAACGCGTACTCTGGATGGGCCGAAGGCGCCCGAAGCGCGCGACGCGGCCCAGGCGCGGGCCGCCCGGCCGCGAGCGGAGGTCGCGGCGCCTCCTCGATCGGCAGCGGCACCGGCGCCCGGGCCGGCACCGCCCCCGGCACCGGGTGGCGAGGCGGCGCCCGACGACCGACCGGCCCGTGGCAAACCGCCAGGCCCGCCAGCAGCCGCGAGCGGCGGCCCGCAGCGCGCCCGCGCCCCGCGTCCGGGCAAGGCCGCTGCCCGTCGCCGCGGTGCCGGCGGCCCGATCCTGCTCCTCGTGGGACTGCTCGCCGTCGGTGGTGTCGGCGGCTGGCTGCTCCTGCGCCACACGCGCGAGCCGAGCTCGCCCCCGCGGGTCGAGCGGCCGCGCGATCCGAGCCGGACTTACGCGATCGCGGAAGCGATCGACCATCGCCAGATGCGACCGGTCTGGACGCTCGTGAACATGAGCGGCCTCGAGCAGCTGTGCTCGAAAGCGCGCGCCTTCACCGTGACCCGCGAGATCGACGGGCCCGGTGCGATGCCTACCCGCTTCATCGTCTATTGCCGCGACCAGGGTTTCTGGTTCGTCGAGGCCGACCCGGTCCGCGAGCGGTTCGGTACGATCGGACCGTTGGCCACCCGCGAGGAGATCGAAGCGGTAATCGACCGCGAGGGCGAGTTCCTCTGGGTCTCCCGCCCGCCCGGCCAACGCGGTTTCGTGGGAAGCCTCGCGCCGGACCGCTAGGGGGCCGCCCCGACGGGCGGGATGACGGGGAGCGGTCGCCGGTCTATCTCTGCCGCCACGGCAGCGTGGAGCCGGAGCAGCGGAGGACGGCGATGCAGGCGCGGGCGGAGCAGGCGGGCACCCCATCCACCTCCCGGGCGGCGTTCGACTGGGCCGACCCGCTGGCGCTCGCCGACCAGCTCGCCCCCGAGGAGCGACAGATCGTCGAGGTGGCGCGCGACTACGCCCAGGAACGGCTGATGCCGCGAATCCTCGAGGCGTTCCGCCACGAGCGTTTCGATCGGGCGATCTTCGAGGAGCTCGGCGAGCTCGGCTTCCTCGGCTCCACCCTGCCCGAGGAGTATGGCTGCGCGGGCGGGTCCTACGTCGCCTACGGCCTCATCGCGCGCGAAATCGAGCGGGTCGATTCGGGCTTCCGCTCGGCCATGAGCGTCCAGTCCTCGCTCGTCATGTACCCGATCTGGGCCTATGGCGACGAGCGCCAGCGCCGCCGCTGGCTGCCCGCCCTCGCCAAGGGCGAGCTCGTCGGTGCCTTCGGCCTGACCGAGCCCGACCACGGCTCCGATCCGGGCGGGATGCGCACTCGTGCCCGCAAGGTCGCGGGCGGTTTCAGCCTGTCCGGCACCAAGACCTGGATCACCAACGCGCCGATCTGCGACCTCGCGGTCGTCTGGGCCAAGGACGATGCCGGCGAGATCCGCGGCTTCGTCGTCGAGCGGGGGGCGAAGGGCCTCTCGACCCCGGCGATCGAGGGCAAGTTCAGCCTCCGGGCCTCGACCACCGGTCAGATCGTGATGGACGAGGTCTTCGTCCCCGAGGAGAACCTCCTGCCCAACGTCAAGGGCCTCAAGGGCCCCTTCGGCTGCCTCAACCGCGCTCGCTACGGCATCGCCTGGGGGGCCATGGGCGCCGCCGAGTTCTGCTGGCACGCCGCCCGCCGTTACACCCTGGAACGCCGCCAGTTCGGCCGGCCGCTCGCCGCCAACCAGCTCATTCAGAAGAAGCTCGCCGACATGCAGACCGAAATCGCCCTCGGCCTGCAGGCGGCCCTCCGCGTCGGTAGGCTCATGGACGAGGGCCGCGCCGCGCCCGAGGCCGTCTCGCTCGTCAAGCGCAACAATTGCGGTAAGGCGCTCGAGATCGCCCGCCTCGCCCGCGACATGCACGGCGGCAACGGAATCGCCGACGAGTACCATGTCATCCGCCACGTTCTCAATCTCGAGGCCGTGAACACCTACGAGGGTACGCACGACATCCATGCCCTGATCCTCGGCCGCGCCCAGACCGGCATCCCGGCCTTCTCGGCGTGAGCCCGCCCGATCCGGCCCCGACGGCCGACAGGGCCGGCGGCGCGCCGGTACTCGAACCCGCCCTTCTGCACCGCCACGACGGCCTCGAGCTCCTGCGCATGCTGCTCGACGGTCGCCTGCCGATGGCGCCGATCGCCACGACGCTCGCCTTCCGCCTGGTCGCGGTCGAGCGCGGACGGGTGGCCTTCGAGGGCCGACCGGGGCCCTTCGTCTACAATCTCCATGGCACCGTGCACGGCGGCTGGGGCGCCACCCTGCTCGACAGCGCGCTCGGCTGCGCGGTCCTGAGCGTCTTGCCGGCCGGTGTGAGCTACACGACGACCGAGCTGTCGATCCGCTACGTCCGCCCGCTGCGCGAGGAGAACGGGCCGGTCCGGGCCGAGGCCGCGATCGTTCACGCCGGCAGGCGGCTCGCCACCGCCGAGGGCCGGCTCGTGGGGGTGGCCGACGGCCGGCTCTACGCCCACGGGGCGACGAGCTGCCTCGTCCTGCCGCTGTCGCCCGAGGGCGGGCTTCAAGCCGGCGCCGGCGCCGCCTCGAGCCCGTAGCCGAAGGGTAGCGGTCCGCGCGCCCGCAGCCGGGTCTCGACCCTGGCCGCCGCCTCGGGTCCGAGTTCGTCCCGCCAGCCGCCGACCGCACCCTTGCGGGTCTTGAAGCTGCGCGGATCGGCGGGATCGCGCGGCCGGCCGCGGATGCCCGTGAAGCGGAGCGCGCCCTGGGCCTCGAGCCGACGCATGTTGTCGAGCCGGGCGAAGGCCACGGCCGCCTCGATCTCGGCATCGCTCGCGGGTGTGCCGAGGAAGTCGAGCAGGCGGCGGAGCTCGCCCACGGTATCGCGCCGCAGGTCCTCGTAGCGGAGCAACAGGTGATCGGGGATCGCGGGCAGCTCGCGCTCGAACAGCTCGAGCCAGTCGAGGATCGCCGGCAGCCCGACGGCCGGATCGAGCACGAAATCCTCGATGGACACCGGGCTGCCGGGCGGCGGGTAGCGGTTGAGCACCGTCTTCCACGGCCGCATCCGATGCCGCCACTGGTGATACTGGGAGACGGCGATGTCGCAGGGGTGGCGCACCAAGAGCACCGTGCGCACGCCCCGGAAATGCCGCCGGCTCGTCCACTCGCCGGTCCAGTCGCGGATGTAGTTGCCGTGGGTGAAGAGGAGCCGCGGGATCGCAGGTGCGCGGCGGTGCAGATTGTCGAACTCGAGCATCAGCCCTTCGGGCAGGCCGTGCCGCAGCGTGTACACGCGCGAGAGCATGACCCGGAGCCAGGTCCGCCCGCTCTTGCCGTAGGAGACGATCGCTGCGTCCGCACCCGCGAGCCGGCGGGCCTCCTCTCGCCCGCGGAGCCGCCGGTCGATCGCCCGCCGCCGCTCGAGCGGCAGGACGCGCAGCGGCCCGTGCACCAGGGCCTCCCGCAGAGCGTCGCGCCAGACGTCGCGCAACTGTGGCAGGGTGACCATCGACCTCGCCCGTGGCGGCGGGGCGCCGCATAGCCCGCGGAGGCCGCGGCGTCGAGCGGGCTTCGGCGAGCGCGCTTGACCGCTCGGCTCCGGGCCGTCAAGCCGACCCGGGTCGCGCGGGGAGGGAGCATGGGCGAGGGTCTTCGGATCGCGGTGATCGGTGCCGGTATCGTCGGTACCGCGTGTGCCTTCTTCCTGCAGCGCGACGGGCACCGAGTGACGCTGATCGACCCGCGCGAGCCCGGCACCGGCACGTCTTTCGGCAATGCCGGGGTGATCAGCCAGGGCTCGGTCAGCCCGGTCGGCACGCCCGGCCTGTTGCGCAAGGTGCCGGCCCTTCTCCTGGACCGGACGAGCCCGCTCGCGCTCCGCTGGGCCTATCTGCCACGGCTCCTCCCCTGGCTCCTCCGCTTCGCCCTCGCCTGCCGGCCGCGCCGGGTCGAGGCCGCGGCGGCCGCGATCGCCGCCCTGACCGAGCGCTGCGATCGGGCCCACGACCTCGTGATCCAGGAATGCGGCCTGGGTGAGCTCGTCCGCTCGGGCGGCTGGCTCAAGGTTGCGCGCTCGAAGGAGACGCTCCTCGACGCGACGGCGACGGACCGCCGCTTCTGGGACCGGTTCGGCCGCCGCTACGAGCTCCTGGAGGCCGCCGATCTGCGCACCCTCGAGCCCGCCCTCGCCCGGGACCTCGTTGCCGGCCTCCTGATCACCGACAATCGTTACCTCCTCGACCCCTGCGCCTATGTGCAGGGCATCGCCCGCGGCTTCCTCGAGCGGGGCGGGACGTATCTTCGGGCCGAGGCCGAGGGCTTCGCCTTCGAAGGCTCGCGCATCGTGACGGTCGGCACGAGCGCCGGACCGCTTCCGGTCGACGGCGTGGTGCTCGCGGCCGGCGCCTTCTCCAAGCGCCTCGCGGCACTCGGTGGTACGCGGCTGCCGCTCGATGCCGAGCGCGGCTATCACGTGATGCTGCCGCACCCCGAGAGGACCCTCGGCCGGCCGGTCTATTCCTGCGAGCACGGCTTCGTGATGGCGCCCATGGCGTCGGGCATCCGGATCACGGGCGGGGTCGAGCTCGCGAGCCCCTGGGCGCCGCCCGACTATCGCCGCATCCGCCGGCTCGTGCCGCTGGCGCAACGGCTGTTGCCGGGCCTTTCGGGCGAGATCCTGTCCGAGTGGCAGGGCTGCCGACCGACCCTGCCCGACAGCCTGCCGGTGATCGGCCCGAGCCCCGCCACGGCCAATCTCTGGCTCGCCTTCGGCCACCAGCACATCGGTCTGACCCTGGGCCCGCTCACCGGCCGCATCGTGGCCGACCTCGTCGCCGGCCGCGACCCGGGGCTCGATCTCTCGCCCTACCGGCCCGATCGGCCCGTCTGAGAGGTGTCGGGCCGCCGGACGACCGCGACGACCACCGCGGCGAGGATGATGGCACCGCCCACGAGCGCGAGCGGGGTCGGTGCCTCGCCCACGAAGAGGAAGACCCAGAACGGGTTCAAGACGGTGTCGAGGAGCGAAAGGAGGGCGATCTCGACCGCGGTGAGCCAGCGCGCCGTCCAGACCATGAGGATGGTCGGCACCGTCATCTGCACGAGGCCGAGGAGGAGGCCGAGCGCGAGGTCGGCCGGCGGCAGGGCGAGGAGATTGCCGCGCAGGAACACGAGGACGGCTCCGGTGAGGAGACCCGCGAAGGCGAAGGCGGGCAAGAGCTGTTCGCGCGGGTAGCTCCGGAGATTGACGAGCTGGAAGGCGAAGGCGAGAGCGAGGCCGAGGGCCGCGAGATCGCCCCGCCAACCCTCGCCGCCGAGAGCCAGACCCTGGCCCACCATCAGGGCCGCACCGAGGAGAGCGAGGCAGGCCGCCACGAGCGTGCGCCGACTCGGCCGCTCGCCGAGCCGCCACCAGGCCAAGAGCATCGCCCAGAAGGGCGAGGTCGCACCCAGACAGGCCGTGTTCGCGACCGTGGTGTGTTTGAGCGCGTAGATGAACAGGTTCGTCCCGGCCCCGAAGGAGAGGAGGATCGCGACGAGCGCCGCAGGCCCCACCCCGCGCAGCCGGGCGAGCAGCCGGCCGCGATGGAGGAAGGCGAGCCAGAGGCCGATGAGCAGACCCGCCGTGCCGGTCCGCATGGCGTTGATCTGCCAGGCGTCGGCGGCGCTCATCGAGCGGACGATCAGCCCGCTCGAGCTCCACATGAGGCAGATGAGCAGGTAGGTGAGGATCGCCCGGGCGCGCTCGCCGATCACGGGGCGGGTGCACCCAGAAGGGCCCGGAGCCGCCGGACGACGAGCCCGACATCGCCCGGCAGGAGGCAGTCCGGCCGCAGCACGAGCCGGCCCCGGTCGATTTCCCCGGGATCCGCGTGGATCGGCGGATCGCCGAGCGCCAATGCTTCGAGGAGGCGGCGGGCGTCGAGCCGGGCGCGGCCGGGATCGAGGGCGAGCGCGAGCTCGGGCACCGGCGCGTCGAGACGGGGCTCGAGGGCGACGCCCGGCAGCCCCGCGAGCTCCTCGGCGAGGGCTCGGACCGCCCCGAGCCGGGGTGCCCCGCGGGCGGCCTCGTCCTCGACCAGGAAGAGCTCGAGGGCGGTCAAGAGACCCACGATCTGCTCCTTGCCGACTTTGCAGGGGCGGCCGATGCCGTGCGGGGGCAGGCCCGGCAGCCGGTCGAGCGGGAGGAACGCCGGGTCGGGCCGGAAACCGCCCGGCGGATAGTCCATGTCGAGCATCTGCAGCGCCGCCGCGGCCACGAGGTCGCGCCGACCGAGCAGTAGCCCGCTCGCCTGCGGCCCGCCGATCGCCTTGCCACCGCTGAAGGCCACGAGGTCCGCCCCCTCCTCGAGGAAGCGGCGCAGGTTCGCTTTCGGCGGCAGCCGGCCGGCCGCGTCGACCAGGACCGGAACGCCGCGGCTTCGCGCCACCGCCGCGACCTCGGGCAAGGGTGGCCGAGCGAGCGGGTCGGCGACCCAGAGCACGGCTGCGGTCCGCGCGTCGATCGCGGCTGCGATCTCCCAGGGCTCGGCATCCCGACAGCCGGCCCCGGCGAACCGGTCGGGCAGGCCGACCTCGACGATCGCGAGACCGACCGTCCGCACCGCATGGTCGTACTGGTTGCGCTGGCTGCGCACCATGACGACCCGGTCGCGGCCCGTGACGCTCTCCGGCAGGCGCGCCATCGCCGCCGGATCGAGCCCGGTGGCACAGGCTGCGGCGCCCAGGAGCAGGGCCGCGGCGGCACCGGCGGTGACGAGCCCCGCCTCGGCGCCGGTCAGCTCGGCGAGCCTACGGGAGGCTGCCGCGTGCAGCTCGAGCAGGTCGACGCAGCAGGAGGCGGCCTCGGCCATGGCTGCCACGACCTCGGGCCGCATCGGCCCGCCCGAGAGCCGGGTGGCGGGTCCCTTGGCGTTGACGATGCGCCGCACCCCGAGCCGCTCGTAGACGCCGGCCACCGATCGCCTCCCGCCCTCGGGGGACTGCCACTCGTCTCTGCATCACGCGGCCGGATCCGCCCAAGGGTCAAGCGGCCGGGCGGCATGGGCCGGATGCGGGCGCTCGACCCGGGCTCGCTCCGGGCCGCGGCGGGGCGGCCGCCCGCTCAGTGCAGTCGGGGGCGAAGTGGCACGACGATTCCGCGCTCCTCCAGCTCCTCGCTGGCCCAATCCGCGAGCTCGTCCTTCGCCGCATCCTGCCCCGGGGGCACCGGCAGGGTGTCGGGCTCGACCCGGATCGGCCGCCGCCCGTCGACCCGGGCGGGCGCCGCCGGTCGGCAGGCGCGCAGGGTCAACAGCTCGCGCTCGACCTCCTCGCGCTCGCGGTCGAGCCGGGCGCGGTAGCGGAGGATCGTCTCGAGCGAAGGCAGGCCGTCGCGCGGCTGGTCGTAGAGGATCGCGGTGAGCACCCGGACCTCGAGCACGTCCAGCCGCTGGCGGCGCCAGATCTGCGCCACGAGCGCGTCGGCCGCCTCCCGCTCGGCACGGTCGGCCGGCTGCAGCCGCTCGTGCCAGGCCCGCCGCAGCCGCTCGAAGGCGAGCCGATCCTCGCCCGGCAGGAGGCGGAAGGCGCCGGTGAGATTGTGCCGGGTGGCGGCCTCGGCGAGCCGGGCCCGGCCCTCGGGGGTGCGGGCGCCCTTCGAGCGGCGGCCGTTGCGCCGGGCGGCCTCCGACTGGGCGGGTGTGGGATTGCGCGGCATGGCTGGGCTCCGATCCTGGGACCGCGGGTGATCGCTCTCAAAGGCTATAGTCCTATCACGGACTTCTGTCAACCAAGCCCCGAACGAATCGGCGGATGTTCGGATCGAGCGCCGCTAGTAGGAACGCGGGAGCCCCAGCACGTGCTCGCCGAGATAGGAGAGGATCAAGTTGGTCGAGATCGGCGCCACCTGGTAGAGCCGCGTCTCGCGGAACTTGCGCTCCACGTCGTACTCCTCGGCGAAGCCGAAGCCGCCGTGCGTCTGCAGGCAGGCCTCGGCGGCCGCCCAGGCCGCATCGGCGGCGAGGAGCTTGGCCGTGTTGGCTTCCGCTCCGGGGTCCGCCCCCCCCTCGTAGAGCCGGGCCGCCTCGCGCACCATCAAGGCCGCCGCCCGGGTCTGGGCATAGGCGCGGGCGATCGGGAACTGGATTCCCTGATTCTGGCCGATCGGCCGGCCGAACACGACCCGCTCCTTGGCGTAGGCCACCGCTTTGTCGACGAACCAGCGGGCGTCACCGATGCACTCCGCGGCGATCAGGATCCGCTCGGCGTTCATGCCCGAGAGGATGTAGCGGAACCCCTTGCCCTCCTCGCCCACCAGCGCGTCGAGCGGCAGCTCGAGCCCGTCCATGAAAATTTCGGTGGTGGCGTGGTTCATCATGGTGCGGATCGGCCGGATCTCGAGGCCGCGGCCCTTGGCCTCGCGCAGATCGACCAGGAACACCGAGAGCCCCTCGGTGCGCCGCCGCACCTGCTCCTTGGGCGTGGTGCGGGCCAAGAGCAGCATGAGGTCGGAATGCTCGGCCCGCGAGGTCCAGATCTTCTGCCCCGAGACGATCCACCGGTCGCCCTCGCGCCGGGCGGTGGTTCGCAACGCCGTGGTGTCGGTGCCGGAGGTGGGCTCGGTGACGCCGAAGGCCTGCAGGCGGACTCGCCCGGCCGCGATCTCGGGCAGCCAGCGCTGTTTCTGCTCCGGACTGCCGTGCCGCAACAAGGTACCCATCGTGTACATCTGGGCGTGGCAAGCGGCGGCGTTGCAGCCCGCGGCGTGGATCTCCTCGAGGATCGCGCAGGCCGCCGAGAGCCCGAGCCCGGCACCGCCGTACGCCTCGGGGATCAGGGCCGCGAGCCAGCCCGCCTCGGTCAGCGCCCGCACGAACTCGATCGGGTAGGCCCGCTCGCGATCCAGCGCCCGCCAGTAGGCGCCCGGGAACCGCTCGCACAGCCGCCGCACCGCCTCGCGGATCTCCGGATGGTCGAGTTCGCCCATCGCCGGCACGACCGTCCTCCCCACGCCCGCTCCGACCGGCCCCCTACCGGGGCGCGCACGGGAGCCATCTCGCGCGCGCTCTTGCCCGACGGGTCGGCGGGAGCGCAAGCAGCCGCGGAGATCGTGGAGGATCGGTCGTGGCGACGGAAGCGCGGATGGCGGGTGCCGCGAGGGCGGCGGTCGCGGGCGGCACGCTTCCGATCCTGCTCGCCGTGAGCGGCGGTCACCTGATCAACGACACGCTCCAGTCGGTGCTGCTGTCGATCTACCCACTGATCAAGGACCCGCTCGGGCTCTCCTTCGCCCAGATCGGGATCGTCACCCTCGTCTTCCAACTCACGGCCTCGGTCCTGCAGCCCTTCGTCGGGGCCTGGACCGACCGGCGGCCGCTCCCCTACTCCCTCGCCTTCGGCATGGCCGCGAGCCTGGTCGGAATCCTGCTGTTGGCCGGTGCCACGGGCTTCGCCGCCGTGCTCGCCGCCGCCGCCCTGATCGGCGTCGGTTCCTCGATTTTCCACCCCGAGGCCTCGCGGGTCGCCCGTCTCGCCTCGGGCGGGCGCTACGGCTTCGCCCAGTCGCTCTTCCAGGTGGGCGGCAATTCCGGTCAGGCACTCGGACCGCTGCTCGTGGCCCTCCTCGTCGTGCCCGCGGGCCAGGCGCACGCCGCCTGGTTCGCGCTCCTGGGCCTGGCCGGCATCCTGCTCCTCGCTCGGGTCGGCCGCTGGTACGCGGCGCACCTCGCCGAGTTGCGCAGCCGGCCCGGTGCCGCCGCCCGGCCCGCCTCGCCCGTCGGCCGCCGGGCGGTGGTGGTGGCACTCGTGGTACTGATCGCGCTCACCTTCTCGAAGAACATCTACACCGCCTTCTTCGCGAGTTACTACGCCTTCTACCTGATCGACCGGTTCGATCTCGGGGTCGGCGCGGCCCAGATCCACCTCTTCCTGTTCCTCGCGGCGACCGCCGCCGGCACCTTCTTCGGCGGCCCGATCGGCGATCGGATCGGCCGCAAGCCCGTGCTCTGGCTGTCGATCGCCGGGGTGCTGCCCTTCACCCTCGCCATGCCCTTTCTCGGACTCTTCGGCACCGCGGTGCTCGCCGTGCTCGTGGGCTTCCTCATGGCCTCGGCCTTCCCGGCGATCGTCGTCTACGCCCAGGAGCTCCTGCCCGGCCGGGTCGGCATGATCGCCGGCCTCTTCTTCGGCTTCGCCTTCGGCATGGGCGGGATCGCCGCGGCCGTGCTCGGCTGGCTCGCCGACCTCACCTCGATCGAGACCGTCTTCGGCCTCGTTGCGGTCACTCCGGCCGTCGGCCTCGCGGTCTGGTTCTTGCCCGACCTCGATCGGCCCGCGCCGCGCCGCGCCGGTGGCTAGCCCTGCTGGGCCCGGGGCATCATGCCGGCGCGCTCGAGCTCGGCCACGTGCGCCCGGTTCCAGGTGGGCGTGATCCAGACCTCGTCGATCCGCACCCGCGCCGGTAGGCAGGCGAGGTAGAGCACGAGATCGGCCACGTCCTCCGGTCGGAGCATACGGGCCCTGTCCTCCGCGCTCACCGGCACCGGTCGCTTGTCGAGGATGGGGGTCGCGACCTCGCCCGGCAGGATCACCGTCGAGCGGATACCGTTCACCCCCTCCTGAATGTTCAAGGCGTGGCTCATCGCCACGAGCCCGTGCTTGGCGGCGGTGTAGGCCGGCCCGGAGAGCAGACCGACGAGCCGGCCGGCGATCGAGGCGGTGTGGATCAGGAGGCCGTCTTTCTGCGCCCGCATGAGGGGCAGCACGGCGAGCGCGCAGAGAAAGCCGCTCGTGAGGTTGCCGGCGATCACCGCCTCGACATCCACGGGCGCGAGCTGCGCCCAGTCGCGGCGGACGACGTTCGTGCCGGCGTTGGCGAACAGGATGTCGAGCCGGCCGAGCTCGGCCCGGATCCGGCCGACCACCCCCTCCACCTCCGCCGCGCGGGTCACATCGCAGGGTGCGACGAGGCTGCGCCCGGAGAGCCCGGCCGCGACCGCCTCGAGGGCTTCCCGCCGCCGACCGCTCAGCACCACCACCGCCCCTTCCGCGGCGAGCGCGCGGGCGCTCGCCGCACCGATGCCGCTGCCGGCGCCCGTTACCCAAGCGACCTTCCCCTCGAGCCGACCCATCGCCTCCTCCCCGATCGTCCGCGAGGCCGAGGCTCGCCCGCGGCACGGGCGGGAGCAAGGCCGGGTCGGCGGGGGCAGCCCTGCGGCACCCCGCACCCTCGGGCAGTGACCCGCGTCACTGCCGGCGACGGCGCACCGTGCGAGGTCGGCTTCCCGGGCCGGCCGCAGCGCCGGCCGATCGCCGAGGGAGACCGGCCATGGACGGCAGGGCTGCGGAGCGGCGGAGCCCGGAACCGATCGACCGGCGGCCCCTGGACCTCGAGGCCGCGCTCGCACGACTGCGGACGCTCGACCCGGCCGCGGTCGCGCGCGCCGTCCCGCGCCCGACCGGGCCCGCCGAAGCGGCGACGGTCGAGCTCGTCGCCCGGCTGCTCGACCGGCTCGCCCTCGGGTTCGACGGGTCGGAGCGCCCGGTCCGTGCGGTCGATACTCCCGGCCGCGCCGGGGTCACCCGCGGCCCGAGCCCGGGGCCGGTTCGTCGATGAGCTCGGTGAGCGGCCGCTCGGCGCGCGCCCCGAACTGCTGGATGATCGCCGCCGCGCAGCGCGAGCCGAGCCGCCCGCAAGCGCCGAGATCGAGGCCGCGGGTGAGGCCGTGGAGGAAGCCCGCGGCGTAGAGGTCGCCCGCCCCGGTGGTGTCGACCAGCCGTTCGACCGGGGCGGCGTCGATCACGTGGACCTCCTCGCCGCGCACCACGACCGATCCCTTGGGCCCGCGGGTGAGGGCGGCGAAGCGGACGTGCCGGCGCACCGCCTGGAGCGCCTCGTCGAAGCTCCCCACCTCGTAGAGAGCGGTGATCTCGGCCTCGTTGGCGAACAGGATGTCGACCTCGCGCTCGACCAGCTCGCGGAACTCCTCGCGCCAGCGGCCCACACAGAAGGGGTCGGAGAGCGTGAGGGCGACCTGCCGGCCGTGCGCGTGCGCGATCTCGGCGGCCTTGCGGCAGGCCGCCTTGGCCTCGGGCCGGTCCCAGAGATAGCCCTCGAGGTAGAGGATGCCGGCGGCCGCCACGAGCTCGGGATCGACGTCCTCGGGCCCGAGCTCGACACAGGCCCCGAGATAGGTCTGCATGGTCCGCTGGGCGTCCGGGGTCACGAAGATCAGGCAGCGGGCGGTGGCCGGGCCGTCGCTCGCCGGCCGGCTGCGGAAGGTGACGCCGGCGGCGCGGATGTCGTGGGCGAAGACCCGGCCGAGCTGGTCGTCCTTGACCCGGCCGATATAGGCCGGTCGGCCGCCGAGGGCGGCGAGTGCGGCCATGGTGTTGGCGCAGGAGCCGCCGGACACTTCGCGGGCCGGTCCCATCCGCCGATAGAGGAACTCGACGCGCTCCTCGTCGACGAGGGTCATGGCTCCCTTGACGAGGCCGAGCTCCGCGACGAGCTCCTCGCTCGCATGGGAGAGCACGTCCACGATGGCGTTGCCGAGGCCCAGGACGTCGAACGGGGCGGACGGGCTCGGGGCGATCGGCATGGCTCGGCTCCGGTTCCGGCGGGCGGTCGAAGGCCCGATAGAGGCGGCCGGTTGCGGCGACAAGCGCCGCTTCGGTCGCGGTCGGCGGGTTTGACTTGACGGTTGCGGGCGACTAATGGTCCCCCCGGCACGGCGACGTGCCCGGCGGCCCGGCTCCCGGGCCGTGTCCCGGCCTCCGTGAGCCAGCAGGGAGCGTGTCATGTTCCGCAGGAAGGACACCGAGCCGGGTCGCCCGGCGGTCGGCGAGAAGGCTCCCGAGGCGCCCCTCCCGCGTCCCTCGAGCGAGAGCAAGCCCATGCAGCCAGAGCTTCCGCGCCGGACCGTCGACATTCCGACCGGCCCCACCTCGACCGCGGCGTTCGAGACGCCGCGGCCCGCCCCGACGGTCCACACCGCCGAGGGGAAGCGGCTGATCGTCGGCCAGGGCATCAGCCTCTCGGGTGAGATCACCGCCTGCGACCGGCTCGTGGTCGAGGGTAGCGTGCAGGTGACCCTCAACGAGACCCGGGCGATCGAGATCACCGAGACCGGACGCTTCACCAACGGCAAGGCGGAGGTCGAGGAGGCCGAGATCAGCGGCGTCTACGAGGGCGATCTCACCGTCCGCAAGCGCCTCCTCATCCGCTCGACCGGCCGGGTCCAGGGTACGGTCCGCTACGGCGAGCTCGAGATCGAGCGCGGCGGCCGGCTCTCCGGCAGTGTCTCGATGCTGGAGAGCTGATCGGCTCTTCGTTTTTTCCTCGTTTCGGAGTACTGTTCGTCCGCCTGCGTCGGTCGGGGCGGTGGATCATGATTCTGGGTTCCCGGCGGAACCGTCGTCGTGCCGGAGTAGCGGCGGGAGCCCTCGTTCTGGCCTCCTGTGCCGGGGGCTCGTCCCCACCCCAGACGGTCGAGAACCGTTCGCTCGGTGCCGCCCGTATCGCCGCGCTGCCGGGTCCCGTCCGGCTCGTCGGCATGCGAGCCGACGCGCTCGACGCGCTGCTCGGTCGCCCCGATCTCGAGCGGCAGGAGCGCAAGGCCCGCTACCGCCGTTACGACGTGGAAGGCTGCGCCGTCGATCTCTACCTCTACGAGAGCCCGAGCAACGGTGCGCCCAAGGTCGCTTGGTTCGAGGTCCGGCCCGTCGACCCGCTCCTGGCTCTCGACAGCCGCTCCTGTGCCTGGCTCGAGGAGCGGCTCGGGCCACCCGCCGGGCCGGAGCGGCGGGCCGCCGAGACCCACTCCTGATCGTCACCGCGCCAAGCAGGCGGGCGGCGCCGGGACGTCGCCGAAGCCCGTGAGCACGATCAGCTCGACCGTCACCGGATGGGTTCCGTCGGGACGGAGGAAGCGCTCGCGATAGAGCTCGAGCGCACGAACCAGCACCGACCGCCGCAGCGGCCGACGCAGTGTCGGCGCGAGTGCGGCGCTCTCCCCGCTCGCCTGTAGATCGCGCAACAGCCGCAGCGGGTCGCGATACGCTAGGTCGACGCGCTCGACGTCCACCACCGGCGAGGCGAAGCCGGCCCGCTGGAGCAGGGCGGCGGCATCGCGCGGGTCGAGGGTCGGTGCCACCCGCGGCGCCGCCCCGCCGGAGAGCTCGAGCTCCGCCTCGACGAGGCAGGTGCGCAGCTCGACCAGGCTCGATCCACCGGGGAAGATGGCGAGAAGGAGTCCGTCGCGGGCGAGGACCCGGCGGATGCCGGCGAGCGCGCCCGGCAGATCGTCGACCCAGTGCAGCCCGCCGGCGGCGAGCACGAGATCGAACCGGCCCTCGGCGAACGGCAGGCACTCCTCGTCCAGGACCACGGCCGGCGCCGGTCCGTCGAGGCGGGGCGGGGCGATGTCCGCCCGCACATGGAGCGGAAACGGCGGCTCGCCCGCGGCCTCGAGCGCTCGGGCGAGCGCATCGTCGGCGGCGGCGAGCTCGAGGACCGTCGTGAACCGTCGCCGCATGGCCAGCAGCCGGTCGACGAGCCGGCCGGCGAGCTCGGCGCGCAGGCTCGGGTCGCGCGGCGGGCGGGTACGCGCCCGCCGCCGGCGGCGAAGCGTGCGGTCGAAGGGGCCGGAGCTCACGAGAGCAGGCTATAGCGGGAGGCGACGACGGCGGCGAGCAGCTCAAGCCGGAGCGAGCCGGCCGCTGCGCAGGAGCAGGAGGAGGCGCCCGCCCAGGAGCAGCGTCGCGACCGCGCAGCCGACCAGGATCCCGAGCACGAGCCCGGCCACGCCGAGCCCACCCGGAAAGGCGAACGCCCAGGCGATGGGGAGCTGAACCCCCCAGAAAGCCACGAGGTAGAGGAGGGTCGGCAGGCGTACGTCCGAGCCGCCGCGCAGCGCCCCGCCGAGCACGCCCTGGGCGCAGTCGAAGAGGAGCGCCGGCGGCAGGAGCAGCACGACCGGTAGGGCGAGGGCGAGCACGGCCGGATCGGCGCTGTAGGCCCCGAGCACGGGCCCGCGCGCCAGCACGAGCAGCAGGGCGAGGAGCCCGGTCGCGAGGAGACCGGCCAGCAGCCCGGTGCCGGCGGCGGCCGCCGCCTCGGGGAGCGCCCGCCGTCCAACCGCGGCCCCGACCCGGACCGCGGTCGCCGTCGCCACCCCGATCGTCAGCATGTAGACGAGGGCCGTGAGGTTCAGCAGGATCTGAAAGCCCGCGAGCGCCGTCGCACCGAGCCAGCCGGCCATGACGATCAGGAGGTTGAAAGCGGTGCTCTCGAGGCCCTGGGAGGCGGCGACCGGCACACCCAGCGCGAACAGCCGCCGGCGCAGCCGCGGAACCGGCACGGGCGGTCCCACGAGGCCGTAGGCCGGGGCCGCCGGCAAGCGCAGCGCCAGCAGGGCGAGCGCCACCGCCATTCCGGTCCGCACGAGCGAGGTGGCGAGGGCGGCACCCGCGGCCCCCATCGCCGGCAGCCCCAGCCGGCCCTCGATCAGCACCGCGTTCAGGCCGAGATTGGCGAGGTTGCCGGCGAGCATGACGACCACGGCCAGATACGGCCGGCGGATACCTTCGAGCAGAAAGCTCGTGACCTGGAACGCCAAGAGGCCCGGCAGACCGAGTGCCAGCATGCGCAGGGTCCTCCCGCCCGTCTCGGCGAGGGTGGCGTCCTGACCGAGGGCGAGGAAGATCGTCCGGCCCGGCAGCAGGAGGAGGGCGATCAGCGCGCCGAGAACGAGTGCATCCGCGAGCGCCGTCCGCCAGATCGTACCGCATTCGGCGGACCGGCCGGCGCCGTCGGCCTGAGCGACGAGCACGACGGTGCCGGTCACGAGCCCCATGCCGAGCAACATCAGGGTCATGAACACGGCCTGCGCGAGCGCGTAGGCCGCGAGCTCTCCGGCCGCGAAGCGCCCGGTCATCACGGTGTCGACCGTGACGAGGGCGAGCTGGCCGATCCGTGCCGCCATTACCGGCAGCGCGAGCCGCACGGTCTCGCGCAGATGGCGAGCGGGCGATTGCGCGCCGGGGCTCAGCCGGCGCCCCGCATCTGCGCCGGCAGCCAGGTGGCGAGGCCCGGGAAGGCGACGAGCAGCCCGACCATCACGACCATGAGGACGAAGAAGGGGGCCGACTGGCGGGCGATCCAGGTGATCTGCCGGCCCGTCATGCCCTGCAGCACGAACAGGTTGAACCCCACGGGCGGGGTGATCTGGGCCATCTCGACCACCACGACGATGAAGATGCCGAACCAGAGCAGGTCGATGCCGGCGGCGCGGACCATCGGCTCGATCACCGCCATGGTCAGCACGATCGCCGAGATCCCGTCGAGGAAACAGCCCAGCACGATGTAGAAGGCGGTGAGCGCCGCGATCAGGGTGAGCGGCGAGAGCTCGAGGTCGGCGATCCACTGGGCGAGTGCCCGCGGGATGCCGGTGAAGCCCATGGCGAGGGAGAGGAAGGAGGCTCCCATCAGGATGAAGGCGATCATCGCCGAGGTGCGGACCGCGCCCATCAGGCTTTCGAGGAAGCTCTCGAGCCCGAGGGCCCCCTGCGCCCAGGCGATCGCCAGCGCACCCACGACGCCGAGGGCCGCGGCCTCGGTGGCGGTGGCGATCCCGGTGTAGATCGAGCCGAGCACGGCCAGGATCAGGCCGAGCACGGGCAGGAGCGAGCGCGAGGCGCGGATCCGCTCGGCGAGCGGCAGCATCGGTTCGGGCGGGGTCCGATCGCGGTTGAGGATCGCCCAGCCCATGACGTAGCCCATGAAGAGCAGCGCCAGGACGAGGCCGGGGAAGACGCCGGCCATGAAGAGGGCGGCGATCGATTCGTTCACCGCCACTCCGTACACGATCATGGTGAGCGAGGGCGGGATCATGAGGCCGAGCGTGCCGGCCCCGGCCAAGGAGCCGATCGCGATACCGTCCGGGTAGCCGCGGCGGGCCAGTTCGGGGATCGTCATCTTGCCGATCGTGGCGCAGGTGGCGGCGGAGGAGCCCGAGACCGCGGCGAAGATCGTGCAGCCCACGATGTTGGTGTGGAGGAGCCGTCCGGGCAGCCCCGCGACCCAGGGGGCGAGGCCTTTGAACATGTCTTCCGAGAGGCGGGTGCGGAAGAGGATCTCGCCCATCCAGATGAAGAGCGGCAGGGCGGTGAGCGTCCAGGAGGAGGAGGCGGTCCAGATCGTGGTGATCATGGCATCGCCCGCCGGCCGGGTGGTGAAGAGCCACATGCCGACCAGCGCCACGCCCAGGAGCGAGAGGCCGATCCAGAGCCCCGAGCCCAGGAGGAGGAAGAGCACGAGCAGGAAAATCGCGGTCTCGACGAGCTGCTCCACCCGGCTCCCCTCCGCGGTAGCGCCCGGCGGCGGATGCTAGAGAGCGGCACGCAGAGAAGGAAGGGCGATCGCGGAGCATCCCGAGATCAGCTCTAAATGCATAGTAGCTATGCCTTCTATGCATTTACTGTTGCATTTGAGCCCCCCTCTCCATCGGTGCCACGATGTGGAGGTCATGCGCGTGATCACGACGCCGACGCTCGAGATTCGTTGCAGCGGGCCGGCCGTCACCGAAGGTCGCATGGCGATCGACGACCTCGCGACCATCGCCCGCACCATCGAGAGGGCGCTCGTGCGGATCGCGGAGGCCTCGTTCCCGCGCGATCGGAGCCGATCCCGCGGCAGCGCTCGGCTAGTCGCTGAGCAATGCAGACTTTTTCTCGTCGGCTGGGGCAGCGGGAGCGCCGTGGCCACGTTCGAGGCCGGCCGGGCCGGGGATCTTTTGAACGAGATCGCCGACCGAACCCTCGACCGCTTGATGGGCGGACTCGCGTCGATGGCACCGGATCGAAACTTGGGCGGCACGGACCGCGAGGTCCTCGCCCCGGCGATCGGCGATCTCGTCCAGCTCGGGAACGTGCTGCACCGAGGGGTCTGGCGGATCGAGCTCAAAAGGTCCGATCGTCCCGGGCCACGAGTGGTTTACGACCCGGCTTTGCACGAGCGGCTTTCCACCCTCCGTGTCGAGGGGTCCGAAACGCGTCGGGTCGTCGTAACAGGCCGGCTCGACCGCCTCGACGGCCACGACGGGCTCGCCGGGACCCTGTGGGAGGACGACGGGACGGCCTGGACGTGCACGTTCTCGCACGATCTCGGCCCGTTGCTGGCTCGCCATTGGATGCGTCGGGTGAGGGTCGAGGGCGAGGGCCGAATTCCGCCGCGAAACGGGCGTAGGACCCTCCGTGTGGAAAACCTGGAGCTGGACGAGTCCGAACTCGAGGAAGCGACCCGTCGTTTCTGGAGTGCCACGTCGCTGCGCGATCTGGCCCGAGAGCAGGCCGTTGCGGCGATCGGTGATGTCGACGAGCTGCTGGCGGTCTGGAGCGAAGAGAGGCTCGAGACCGACCCGTTCGAGGAGCTCATGGCGGAGCGACGGCGACGTCGAGAAACAGCCGACGCCGATTGAGGCATCGGCCCGATGCAGGTTCTGCTGGATACCAGTGTCGCGAGCTTTTTTTACCTTTCCGAAATCGTCCAGAGCAGCGCGAAGACGGGCGTTACATAGAGATAAGGACGCTCGTCCTATGCTTTCAATCCATAGCAGAACTTCTTCTCTTGGCAGAGCATAACAATCGGTCGAGTGGGCGTCGTCGTGAACTAGATCAGTTTCTTCGCAAGTTTGTTGTAGTTCCCGCCGACGCGGAACTCTCCGTAACCTGGGCACAGGCGATGGCGCGCGCAAGGGCGTTCGGCAAGCGCCTGGAGACCGCCGATGCGTGGATCGTGGCGACTGCACTCCGGCACGGTCTGCCCCTCGTGACCCACGACCGGGATCAGTTCGTCCTCGAAGAGCTCGGCGGTCGAGTGATCACGACGCTTTGCAAAGGATAGCGACCGCCGCACACGAAAAAGGGGCGCCGGACGACCGGCGCCCCCGCGAAGCTCTGTCGCGGTCGGCTCAGGCCTCGCGCAGCAGGCTCGTGTCGATCGGAAGATCGCGGATCCGCTTGCCGGTCGCCGCGAAGATCGCGTTCGCGATCGCCGGTGCGATCGGCGGCACGCCCGGTTCGCCCACGCCCGCTGCCGGCACCGAGAAGGGATGCGGGACGATGTGAACGTTGACCTGGCGTGGATAGTTGGTCATCCGCACCATCTCGTAGTCGTGGTAGTTCGACTGCTCGGCGCGGCCGTTCTTGAAGGTCACGGCCGAGTGGAAGCAGAGCGTCTGCCCCATCACCGCCGCCCCCTCGAACTGCGCCCGGATCCGCTCCGGATTGGCCGCGAAGCCGCAATCGACCGCGGTGTCGATCCGCGGGATCGTCACCGTGCCGTCCTTGGCGACCGCCACCTCGACCACGCTCGCCACATAGGTGAGGAAGCTCCGGTGCACGGCGAGCCCGAGCCCGGTCCGCGGCGGCATCTTCCGACCCCAGCCCGCCTTCTCGCAGGCGAGCTCGACCACCGCCCGAAGCCGTCCGGTGTCGATCGGGTAGATCGCGTACGGATCGCCGTAGTTCCACAGCTCGCCCTCGATCCCGGCGGCCACCGGATCGATCTTGCGCGGCGGGCCCAGGAGTTCGAGCAGGAACTCCTTGTGGTCGCGCTTGAGCTCGTGGGCGAGCTCGCACACGAAGCTCTGCACCGCCCAGGCCCGCGGTATGTTCGAGACCGAGCGGAACCAGCCGATTCGGACATGGTTCTTGATCGGCCCGTTCTCGCAACGGATGTTCGGGATGTCGAACGGGTTGTCGACCAGCCCCATCCCGAGCTCGATCGCGAACTGGTAGTCGGACTCCTTGAAGGTCGAGAGGATCGTCGGCGCCACGCTGCGGTGCCGCCAAGCCACCACCTTGCCGTTGGCGTCGAGCCCGGCCTCGATCCGCTCGACCGAGGTCGTGTGGTAATAGGAGTTGCGGATGTCGTCCTCGCGGGTCCAGGTGAGCTGGACCGGCGCGCCGTCCATGGCCTTCGAGAGATAAGCCGCCTCGAGCGCGAAATCGCCCTTGGACTTGCGGCCGAAACCGCCGCCCAGGAGCGTCACGTGAACGGTGACGTTGGCCTCGTCGAGGCCCAGCAACTTGGCGAGGTCGGTGCGAACCGCGTAGGGCGACTGAGCCGGTGCCCAGCACTCGCAGCGACCGTCCTTGACGATGGCGAGCGCTTGCGGCGTCTCCATCGGGGTGTGCGCCATGTGCGGCTGGTAGTACTCGGCCGTGATCACCTTGGCCGCCTTGGCGAGCGCGCCCTCGACGTCACCCTGGTTGCGCACGACCTTGCCGGGCTTGGCCGCGACCGCCGACATCTCCCTGTGGTAGGCGGCGCTGTCGTAGGAGGCGTTGGGACCGTCCTCCCACTGGACGTTGAGCTTCTCGCGCCCCTGTATCGCCGCCCAGGTGGTCTTCGCGACCACCGCCACGCCGCCCATCGGCATGAACGCGGCGGGTGCGGGCGTGCCCGGGATCTCGATCACCTTGACCACCCCCGGCACCGCCATCGCGGCGGCCGCGTCCCAGGACTTGGCCTTGCCGCCATAGACCGGCGGACGGGCGACGACCGCGTAGAGCTGGCCCGGCCGGCGCACGTCGGAGCCGTAGATGGCCCGGCCCGTGACGATCGCCTTCATGTCGTACAGCGGCACGTTGCCCTTGCCGATGTAGCGGAAGGCGCTCTCGGGCTTGAGCACGAGATCCTTGATCGCCGGCACCGGCAGGTCCATCGCCGCCTTGGCGAGCTCGCCGAAGCCGGCCCGGCGGGCGCCACCCTTCTCCACCACCTCGTGGACCCGCGCCTCGACCTGGTTCGGCTGCAGGCCCCAGGCCTTGGCCGCGGCCTGCTCGAGCATGGTGCGGACCGCCGCGCCCATCACCCGCATCGACTGGATGTGGTGGCGCATCGAGCGCGAGCCGTCGGTGTCCTGGTTGCCGTAGGTCGGCTCGTCGCCCGGGGCCTGAATGATCTTCACCTTGGCCCAATCGGCGCCCATCTCGTCGGCCAGCACCATGGGCAGGCTCGTGCGCGAGCCCGTGCCCATCTCCGAGCGGTGGGCGACGATCGTCACCGTGCCGTCCGGGGCGATCGAGACGAAGACCTTGGGATCCCAGACGAGCCCGCGCGGCATCGCTTCGCCGCCGGTCGGATAGGGCTCGTAGGCGCCTGCCCCGAGCGGTGCCATCAGCGTGAAGGTGCCGGCGAGCCCCATCGCCTTGAGCATCGAGCGCCGGCTGACGTTGACGAGCGCGAGCGGCGCCGCCGCCCGCGAGGGGGCCTGCAAGGCGCGCAGGCTCACGAAGCTCTCGAGCGTCATGGTCTCATACTCCCGTGGCGGCCAGCCGGATCGCGGCGTGGATCCGCTGGTAGCAGCCGCAGCGGCAGATGTTGCCGGCCATCGCCTCGTCGATCTCGGCGTCGGTCGGGTTCTTCTTTTCCGCGAGCAGCGCCGCGGCGCGCATGATCTGCCCGGCCTGGCAGTAACCGCACTGCGGCACGCCGAGCTGCGCCCAGGCCTTCTGCACCGGATGGTTGCCGTCCGGGTCGAGCCCTTCGATGGTCGTGATCTTCCGCCCGGCGGCCTCCTCGAGCCGCACCACGCAGCCGAGCACCGCCTTGCCGTCCAGGTGGATCGTACAGGCGCCGCAGGCGCCGATGCCGCAGCCGTACTTGGTGCCCGTGAGGTTCAACAGGTCGCGCAGCGCCCACAGGATCGGCATGTCGCCGGGCGCGTCGACCGTGACCTCACGGCCGTTGAGGGTGAGCTTGATCGCCATCTGCCGTGCCTCCCTCGGCGGAACACCCGGGGCTGCGCCCCGACCCGGGCCGGAACCGCGTGCCGACACCACCATCGGGTGCGCGGTCGCGGCGTCGAATTCTCCTCCAAGACGCCCGGTCGCCGCCCGGCGGGCGCACCGGGCGGCCGGGCCGGGCCCGGTCGGCTACTCGGTACCCGTCACGCTCGTGATCATCGGCAGCGAGACGTGCCGCAGATGGTAGCTGTCGCCGACCTCCGTCACGTAGCTGACCCGGAAGACCCCGTTGATCGGATGCTCCCCCGGCTTGGTGGGCGTGACCAGGAGCCGGAAGGTCACCGCGTCGTCCTCCGTGGTTCCGCGGAAGACCCGGCGCGCGAACTGCACGCTCTGATCGCCCGAGGAGAGCTCGATCACACGGTTGCCGCGCGGCGGCGGCTCGATGAACCGATAACCTTTCTCGATCGTGAGCCGCGCCAACAGCTCGGTCGGCTTGCCGACCGGACCCTTGGCCTCGCCCACCTCGACCCGGATCGGCCCGTTCTCCTCCGCGCCGGCCGCTGCCGCGCCGAGCGCGATCGCGAGCACCACCGCCGCCGCCGTCCCCCTCGTACCGTTCATCCTCGCCCGTCTCCCTGGCGGGAGCGAGGGTCGGGGCGGCTGCCGCCACCCCGACCCGACCGCCTCACTTCTGCAGCGCGAACACCCAGAGCACCCCGCCCTCGGTGGTGGCCTTCGGCCAACCGGGGATGAGGTTGGAGAGCAGGCCCTGCTGGAACTGCGGGTCGACGCCCCAGCCCGCCTGCACCGCGATGTATTGCACGCCGTCGATCATGTAGCTCGACGGTGGGGCGATGATCCCCGAGCTCGTCTTGATCTGCCAGAGCTGCTCGCCGGTCCGTGCATCGTAAGCCCGGAACATCCGGTCCTGCGTGCCGCCGTTGAACACGAGCCCGCCGGCGGTGGTCAGGATCGAGCCCCAGTTCATCGAGTTCGGGTAGAGGACGCTCCAGACTTTCTTGCCGGCGTTGATGTCCCAGGCCTGGATCTCACCGAACGACTTGGCATCCTTCTTCACGGTGAAGCCGATGTCCGGGATGTCCACACCGGTCCACCACTTGCCCGCGACGTACTCCTGCACCTTCCCCTCGAGGAAGCCGCAGTGATTGTCGTTGGCCGGGATGTAGACCATCCCGGTCTTCGGGTTGTAGGCCTCGAACGGCCAGTCCTTGCCGCCCCACAAGGACGGGCAGAAGCTGGCCTTCTTGCCGGTGCCAGGGATCTTGTCGGGGTGATAGGTGGGGCGGCCGGTCTTCGGGTCGATGCTCTTGAACACGTCCTGGTAGACGTAGGGCTTGGCGTCGACGAAGCCGATGGCACCGTTCTGCAGCCGCTCGAGCCAATAGAGGTAGCCGTTGCGGGCGGGCTTGATGAAGCCCTTCACGTTGCGCCCGTTGTGCTGGTACTCGACCAGCGTGGGCGCGTTCATCTCGTCCCAGTCCCAGCTGTCGTTCCAGTGGTACTGGAAGTGCCCCTTGATCTTGCCGGTATCGGCGTCGAGCGCCATCGTCGAAGCGGTGTAGAGATTGTCGCCGGGACGCTGGTCGCCGAACCAGGGCGAGGCGTTGCCGACACCCCAATAGATGGTGTTGGTCTCGACGTCGTAATTGCCCGTCATCCAGGCGGAAGCGCCGCCGCGCTTCCAGTCGTCGCCGCGCCATGTCTCGCTGCCGGGCTCGCCCGGGGCCGGGATCGTGTAGGTCTTCCAGGCCTGCTGACCGGTCTTGGCGTCGTAGGCGGCGATGAAGCCGCGCACGCCGAACTCGCCGCCCGAGATGCCGACGACGATCTTGCCCTTCACGGTCAAGGGCGCCATCGTCATGTACTCGCCGACTTTCCAGTTGGCGACGGTGGTCTTCCAGGCGACCTTGCCGGTCTTGGCGTCGAGCGCCACCAGGTCGCCGTAGAGCATCGCGACGTAGACCTTGTCGTCGTAGAGCGACACGCCGCGATTGGTGTTGTGGAGCGCGCTGAACTCCTCGGGCCCCTGGCCCTGGAACCGCCAGATCTCCTCGCCCGTGCGCGCATCCAGCGCGATCACCTGGTTGTCGGGGTTGGTGATGAACATGTAGCCGTCGTTGACGATCGGCGGCGACTGATGGCCCGAACGCTTCCCGGTCGCGAAGGTCCAGACCGGCACCAGGTTCTTGACGTTGTTGGTGTTGATCTGGTCGAGCGGGCTGTAGCTCCAGCCCTTGTAGTTGCCGCGGGTCATGAGCCAATTGTGCGGCTCGGGATTGGCGAGCCGCGCGTCCGTCACCGGCGTGTAGGCCTGCACCGACGCCGCCGAGGCCATCAGCGCCGCGGCCGCCAGCAATGTCCGTTTCAACACTCCGTCTCCCTCCCCTTGTACCGGCCTCGCCGCCGGGCCTGGATCGGCCGGCCGTCGCGCTGCGCCGGAATGCCGTCAACCTCCCCGCCGGGTCGCCCGGCCCCCTTCAGGCCGCCCGGACCGCTCCAATCCGGCCGTCGAACGGGCCGGTCGCCACGAGCACACCCCCCTCGAGCCGGACCGGCAACTGCGCCAGGCGCCGCGGCGCCGGACCGAACACCACCGCCGCCTTGTCGCGCGGGTCGTACATGCTGCCGTGGCACGAGCAGACCAATGTCTTCTCGTAATCGTTCCACATGTTGACCGGGCAGGCCTCGTGCGAGCAGATCGCCGAGTAGACGACGACCCCTTCGGCCGCTCCCTTGCGGGTCTCCTCGCCGAGCGAGGCGGGGTCCAAGCGGACCACCACGACCTCGTTGAAGCGCGAGCCGTCGAGCACCGTGCCGCTCGCCTCGTCCCTCGGGAAGGCCAGCACCCCGGGCCCACCCATCGGCAGATCCTCGAGCGTCACGGGCTGGCCCTTCTTGGGGCCCATCGAGTGCACGAGAACGTCACCGGCCTTGGGCCGCCGCTCGTTGTCGGCCGCTGCAGGTCCCCCCGCGGGCGCCACCAGCAGCGCCGCCCCGGCGAGCACGACCTCGCGCCGCCCGAGCGGGCAGCACCCACACCTCCGACCGTCCTCCCTGTCCACGTCGCCTCCCGCAACGAGACTCATTCTTGAAACGAACGGTTACGTCGGGGCGGGTCGCGGGTCAACGGTTGCGGTGCGACAATTCGTGCAATCCCACCATCGCGTCGGAGGGTGTCGCTGCAAGGAGCAGCGCCACGAGGAGCGGCGCCACGCCGTGGCCCGGCTCTCGGTGGATCGGTCTCGGCTGGTCGATGCGAGAAATCTGGAGCGGGCGAAGGGATTCGAACCCTCGACCCCAACCTTGGCAAGGTTGTGCTCTACCCCTGAGCTACGCCCGCATCGTCGAGGTGCCCGCCTCACTTAGGGGAGCCTGGCGGGCTTGGCAAGCCCGCCGCGTTCCCGCTCGGCGCAGGATCTCGAGGTCCCGCCGGCGCGTGGCGAGGAAGTTGACGACGTCGTGCTCGAAGGCCGAGCCGCTGCCGTGGCAGCGGAGCGCGACATCGGCCCGAGCGTCGACCGCCCGGTCGGCGAGGGCCGCAGGCTACCGGCGCCTTACTTTCCAGGCGGCATCCTGTCGATCGAGCATCCGTCGAACCGGCGGGCCCACGTCGTGGACGGATGGCAACCTCTCGTCGCACTCACCGTCCCGCTCGCCGTTATCCGCGACACGAATCTGACGCCGGAAAGCAAAAAGCCGGCTGTTCGTTTTCATTCGCCAACGAGGAAATTCCGATCGCAATACGAGCGATCGATTTCGCGTCCGCACGAGGGATCGTGATGCCACGTTCCTCGAAAAGACGATCCAGATTTCGGACGCGATCGGGCTCCCCCGGAACCGCAGGGCTCGCCGGCCCCACGGATTCGGATCGTCGAGAATGCCGAGCCGGCCCGGAAGAGGATCGCGCCGATCCGCGACGCGGACAGAAGAGGATGAACCGCATATCGCGTTACGTTCTGCTGTCTCGTGGTCGTGTCTGCCGCAGAACCCGATTCCGCGTTCCGCATCGCCTCCGTGCAGGATACTCGTCGGCCTGCTCTGCACCGGTGGATATTCTGGAGGTCGAGATCGTCGGTGCCGTTCCGGAAACGGTGCGTCGCGCGTGTACCGACGAGCGGTGGAGAACCCCGAGGTCGTTCTAGTCGGCGTCCGCTTCACCGGTTTGTTCGGTCACATCGGAACGATCCGTCGCGAACCGAAGTTGAGAGGCACACCGCTCCGCGCGTTCCGATCGTTCGCAGAGACGATGTGGCGACCGACGGCATTCATCGATCGAGAGCGCATCCCTTACCGTGAAGCTCCCGAGGCAATTCGAGACCACGCCTTCCCGAGTTCGAAGCGCGCGGACGAGATCGATCGGGTCACGGGTCGCTCGGCGCGCATCGCAAACTCGGATCGGTAACCTCGAGCGATCCGCGCTTGGACGAGCAGAACCCACCCGATTTCCCGCACCGCTTCGTCGTCGATCCCGAGCGGCTGGTCTGTGCCCACTTCCTCACGCGTGCCGACCTCGGCCACCGTCTCCGACGCTACCGAAAGCTCCCGGAACCGGTCCGATCCGACACCGATCTTTTCGCGGCCGACTCTCCCCTTCGGCTGTCGCCGCAGGAAAAGCCGGAAGTGCTCTGCGCCGCCGACGGCGCGACCTGTCCCGCGACGCGGACCCTGCTGCCTCGACTCCTTCGGCTCCACTCCATGCTCGCTGCCGGTGGCGCCGTCTACCACGGCCGTCTCGCCGACACGGAGCAGGTGCTTCCCCGGGCGGTCACGCCCGCGAGCGCATGGGACCGGCCATTCCCGACGAGAACGAGCGCGAACACCGGGTGCATCCCCCGGCCGATCTCGTACTGTGGACGGCGCGGAAGAATACGCAGGTCACCAACTCGGGTTCACACACGAAGAAGCACAGGTATTTCCGAGGTCAGCCGGACAGGAGGACATTCGCACTGACGAGCGAGGTTCCGCCGGCGAACGAACGGAACCCGGTCGTTCTTCGGAACGAGCGAAATCGATCGTGGATACGACATCGTGGATACGACAACGAAGGTTCGGCGACTTCGGTGCACTCGGCGTGGCGGAGCGAGGCGGCACGCAAGCGGCCCGACGGCCGGCTTCGCCGGCTGGTCGGTCGAGCGCGCCGCCCCGAGCCGCCCTCGTCCGCGCACAGGGCGCGGCATCTCGACGGATGGGGCAGAACGGCCGGGAGAAGCAGGGCCCGCGCGAGAGACGAAGAGACGGGCGAAGAGTCCAGCGCGCTACCCGTAATCGAGAAGTGCCGGAGTGCGGCGGCACTCGTGGAGCGGACACACTTTTCAGTGGACACACTTTTCGGAGAGCACCGAGACCGCTCCGAAGAGGCGAGACCGGACGGCGTTGGCCGAACTGCCGGCCGACCGGGGTTCGTCGGACCGAAGCCGGCTTCACGGTCGACGGAGCGGCGCGCGGGTTATCGTCGGCGCCGTAGCCGACAACACCGCGACCAAGAAAGAAAGCGCGGGCTCGGCGATGGCGGCGAGCCGGAGACGGCGAACGTCACGATCGGGCCTTTCGCACGAGGCGCCCCGATGATCGCTGAACCCTCGAAACGGTCGCTACGGCCCGGTACAGCCCTTTCGACTGCATCCGGAGCCTCACCTTCGCCACGACGGAGATGCTCGAGCGCCGGGCTCCCGGCTGGGTCCTCGAACCGCCGGGGGGCCACCGGAGACGTCCGGAACGAGACGGAGCCGCCACGTTCCTCGGCGGACGCACAGTCGATTCCGTTCGGGCGGCCGAGGAACGTCGAGCGGCGGTTGTGCCGATCCGCCGACCACGGTGCGGCGACCGTGGCGTCGTCCGCGAGCGCCCCGAGAACTCGCCCCGCCGACGCCCAGCCTCGACGCCGACCGGAGCGGATCGCTCAGGCCGCGAGCGTGGCGTCGAGGTCGAGCTCGATCGGCTCGTGTCCGGTGGCGGCGGCGAAGCGGCGCAGGTCGGCGGGCGTGATCGCCGTGGTCATCGTGTTCACGAGCGGGTGGAAGTTGAGGAGCGGTAGAGCCAACATCTTGCAGTCCCATACCGGGCGGACCCGGCGGGGAGTGTCGTTGATCAGCGCGAAGGGGGTGACCGAGCCCGGCTCGACTCCGAGGGCCTCGCGCAGCCGCTCGGCCGAGCCGAAGCTCACCCGCGGCGCGCCCAGGAGCCGTGCGAGCGCGTTGACTTTGACCGTCTGCCGATCGAGGCAGGAGACGAGCCAGAGGCCGCCCGACCTGTCCTCGAGGAACAGGTTCTTGGTGTGGCCGCCGGGTAGGTGGGCGGTGTGGACCGCCGCCTCCTCGACCGTGAACACCGGAGGATGGTGGTGGGTCACCACCCCGATCCCGAGTTCGGCGAGAAAGGCCAGGAGTTCCTCGGGACCACGTGCCATGGCTCCTCCGCGCGACGACCGCGGCGAAGATCACGGCCCTCTCGCGCCCTCGTCAATGGACGCGCGGACCGTCCCGACCTAGCGTCGCCGGCCGTGACCGACGTCCTCACCCCGGACCTGTGCGTGATCGGCGGCGGCTCGGGCGGCCTCACCCTCGCCGCCGGGGCGGCGCAGATGGGGGCCTCGGTCGTGCTCGTCGAGGCGGAGCGGATGGGCGGCGACTGCCTCAACGTGGGCTGCGTGCCGTCCAAGAGCCTGCTGGCGGCGGCGCGGCGCGCCCAGGAGATGCGCGAAGCCGGGCCGTTCGGGATCGCGCCGCTCGAGCCCGCGATCGACTTCGCCCGCGTGATGGACCATGTCCGCTCGGTGATCGCTGCGATCGCCCCGCACGATTCGATCGAGCGCTTCGAAGGCCTCGGCGTGCGGGTTATCCGGGCCCGCGCCCGCTTCACCGGGCCCCGCGAGGTCGAGGCCGGGGCCCTCCGCATCCGGGCACGCCGCTTCGTGCTCGCGACCGGCTCGCGGCCCGCCGTCCCGCCGATCCCGGGCCTCGCCGAGGTGCCCCACCTCACCAACGAGACCGTCTTCGAGCAGCGGGAACGGCCGGTCCATCTCCTCGTGCTCGGCGCCGGGCCGATCGGCTGCGAGCTCGCCCAGGCCCATCGCCGCCTGGGCTCCGCCGTCACCCTCCTCGACATCGGGCCGATGTTGCCGCGCGAAGACCCCGAGCTCGTGGGCCTGCTCCGCGAGCGGTTCCTGGCCGAGGGTATCCGGCTCCTCGAGAGGGTCGAGGTCCGTCGCGTCGAGCCCGGTCCGACCATCGTCGTGGCCGGCCCGGACGGCGAGAAGCGGATCGCCGGCAGCCATCTCCTGGTCGCCACCGGTCGCCGCCCGACCGTCGAGGGGCTGGGCCTCGAGCAGGCCGGAATCCGCCACGCCGCGGCCGGCATCGCGGTCGACCATCGGTTGCGCACGAGCAATCCGCGGGTCTGGGCGATCGGCGACTGCACCGGAGGGCCACAGTTCACCCACCTGGCCGGCTGGCAGGCCGGAATCGTGATCCGCAACATCCTCTTCCGCCTGCCCTCCCGCGGCACGCCCGTGGCCCTGCCGCGGGTGACCTTCACCGACCCCGAGCTCGCCGCCGTCGGGCTCTCGCCGGGCGAAGCCGCCGCCCGCGGCATCCGTCACCGCACCCTGGTGTGGGACTTCGCCGACAACGACCGCGCCCGGGCCGAGCGGGAGACCCTCGGCCGGATCCGGGCCGTCGTGGGTGCCCGCGGTCGGATCCTCGGCGTGGCGATCCTGGGGCCGCACGCCGGCGAGCTGCTCCTTCCCTGGATCCTGGCGATCGAACGCCGCCTCGGCATCGGCGCGCTCGCTTCGACCCTCGCCCCCTACCCGACCCTCTCGGAGGTCACCAAGCGGGTGGCCGGCAGCTGGTACACGCCCTTGCTGTTCGGCGAGCGCACGCGGCGGCTGGTCCGCTTCCTGGCACGGTTCGGATGACTCCTTCCGGGAACGGGGCGCCCCGCCGCGTAGCAAGGCTGCGCCGCGCGTCGCCGCTCGTCCTCTTGCTCCTCGTCGCGGCGGCGGTGTTCGCGACCGGCGCCCACGAGATGCTGAGCCTCGAGACGCTGCGCCGGCACCGCCTCCTCCTCGTCGACCTGGTGGCGGCCCACCCGGCGGCGAGTGCCGCGCTCTACGTGCTCCTCTACGCCGCGGCGACCGCGCTCTCGATCCCGGGAGCGCTCGTCCTCACCCTCGTCGGCGGTTTCCTCTTCGGAACCCTGCTCGCCACGCTCCTGGTCGTGATCGGCGCGACGACGGGTGCCGTGCTCCTCTTCCTGATCGCCCGCACCGCGCTGGGCGAACCCTTGCGTGCCCGGGCGGGCCCCTGGCTCGCGTCGCTGGCCGAGGGGTTCCGGGCGGACGCCTTCTCCTATCTCCTGGTCCTCCGCCTCGTGCCGCTCTTCCCTTTCTGGCTCGTCAACCTCGTACCGGCCCTTCTGGGCGTGCCCTTGCGCACCTTCGCCCTCGCCACCGCCCTCGGCATCGTCCCGGGCTGTCTCGTCTTCGCGAGCGTGGGTGCCGGGCTCGGCCACCTCCTCGAACGCGGCGAGGAGCCCGATCTCGACCTGATCCTCGAGCCGCGCGTCCTCCTCCCCCTCCTCGGCCTCGCCACCCTCGCCCTCTTGCCCGTACTCTGGCGCCGACTGCGGCGCGTTCCGGGCTGAAGCTCACCCCTCGGTGGGGCGGCCCATGGCGAGAAAGCGCGCCCGGCGCGCCTCGCGCAGCGACGGACCGTCGCGGCCCGAGAGTTCGGCGAGGTGCCGCTCGATCGCATCGCCGACCGAGCGGATCGTCGTCTGCCGGCCGCGATGCGCCCCCCCGAGCGGCTCGGCGATCACTTCGTCGATCAGCCCCAATCCCAGAAGGTCCTGGGCCGTGAACTTAAGAGCCTCGGCCGCCTCTGGCGCCTTCTCCGCCGCCCGCCAGAGGATCGCCGCACAGCCCTCGGGCGAGATCACCGAATAGATGCTGTGCTCGAGCATGAGCACCCGATCGGCCGCCGCGAGCGCGATCGCCCCGCCCGAGCCGCCCTCGCCCACGATCGCCGAGACGATCGGCACGGTGAGGTCGAGGCAGCATTCGATCGAGCGGGCGATCGCCTCGGCCTGGCCGCGCTCCTCGGCGTCGATCCCGGGATGTGCCCCGGGCGTGTCCACGAGCGTGACGACCGGCAGGCCGAACCGTTCGGCCAGGCGCATGAGGCGGACCGCCTTGCGGTAGCCCTCCGGCCGCGCCATGCCGAAATTGTGCCGCACCCGCTCTTCGGTGTCGGACCCCTTCTCCTGGCCGATCACCATCACCGAGCGGCCGCGCAGCCGGCCGATCCCGCCCTGGATCGCGTGGTCGTCGGCGAACGCGCGGTCGCCCGCGAGCCGGGTGAAATCCGTGATCAGCTCCGCCACGTAGTCCTTGAATCGCGGCCGGTCGGGATGGCGCGCGACTTGCGCCTTCTGCCACGGCGTGAGCTTGGCGTAGGTGGCCGAGAGCAGCTTGGCGGCCCGGCTCTCGAGCCGGGCGATCTCGTCCGCGAGGTCGAGCTCGCTGCCGTCCTGGAGATGGCGCAGCTCCTTGGCCTTGCCCTCGAGCTCGGCGATCGGTTTCTCGAAGTCGAGCAGCGTGCTCATCGATCGAAGCAGGCCCCGGAGCGGCGCCGCGGCCCGAAGGGATCGATGCGGATCCCGCGCCGCGGCCGGCGCGCGGCCTTCTGGCGGCCGCGCCCGGCTCCTGTCAATCGGACCTCAGACGATGTCTTCGACCCGGCCGGTGAAGTCGGCGCTGCAGAAGGGCCCACCCACGTGGAGCTCGTCGACGAGATGCGGGCTCTTGATGCCCTCGACCTTCGCCGCCCAGGCCTCCGCGTCGTCCTGCGGCCGGTAGCCGAGCCGCTCCGCGTTGCGGTTGTCCCAGAAGCTGCGGGTGTTGGCCGAGACACCGTAGACGATCTCGTAGCGGTACCAGGCGGTGAGCCCCACGTCCACGAGCCGGCAGAAATCGGGGTAGGACTGCCAGGTCGAGAGCTGGCGCTCGTCGACGGGCTCCGCCCGAGCGCTGCCGATCCGCATGCAGAAGCCGCGGATCCCGTGCTTGTTCGCGTAGTAGAGCGCGAGGTCCTCGCCGAAGGCCTTCGAGACCCCGTAGCGGGAGTCCGGCTTGGCCGGCGCGGTGTGGTCGGTCCGCGGCCAGCGCCGATGGAATCCCACCGCGTGGTTGGAGGAAGCGAACAGGACCCGGTCGGTGCCGGCCTTCCTGGCCGCCTCGTAGAGATTGATCAGGCCGACGATGTTGGCGCGCAGGATCTGCTCCCAGCTGCCCTCGACCGAATGCCCGCCCAGATGGACCACGGCCTGGATCCCGTCGAGCAGCCGGTCCATCGCCGCGGCATCCGCGAGGTCGGCGGGCATCACCTCCTCGCCCGGACCCGCCGGGTCCACGGGTGCTATGTCGGAGAGCCTGAGCAGGCGATAGCGCCCCTTCAGATGCGCGCGCACGACCCGGCCGAGCGCACCCGCCGCGCCGGTCACCAGAACCCGCTCGATCGCCAAGGCCCGCCTCCCCCGCTGGTCGCGGCCGGCCTTAGAGCACGGCTCGCGGCGCTGCGGAAGCCGGCCGCTCCGCCGGCCGGGCTTGATCTGGATCAACGCGCAGCCTAGGCCTGACCGGTAGGATCGCGCGGCGCACGAGCGGGAAGGAGCGGGCATGGCGGGCACGGTGCGGGAGGCGGTGGCGGTCTTCCACGACTGGAGCTCGCTCGAGGCGGCGGTCGACGAGCTGCGCGCGGCCGGCTTCCCCAAAGACGCGATCAGCCTCCTGGCCGGCCAGGACACGGTCGAGAAGAAGCTCGGCCACGTCTACCAGCGGGTCGAGGAGCTCGAGGACGATCCGCGGGCGCCGCGCACCCGCTTCGTCTCCGCCAAGCGGATCGGCACCCGCGAGGACATGGTCATCGGCTCCTTGACCATCCTGCCGACCCTGCTCGCGGCGAGCGTGGTCGTGGCCTCGGCCGGCGCCGTCGCGGCGGCGATCGCCGCCACCGCGGTCGTCGGGGCGACCCTCGGTACCGTGCTCGCCCGCTGGATGGACCGCCGGCACGCCGACTGGTTGCAGGAGCAGCTCGACAAGGGCGGCATCCTGCTCTGGGTCCGCACCCCCGACGAGGCGGCCGAGCGCACCGCGATCCGGATCCTGACCGATCACGCGGCCCACGACGTCCACGTTCACGAGATTCCGGCGCCCGCCTGAGCGGCGGGCGGGGCACCAGATTCCGGCGCCCGCTCATCCGGCCGGCGTTCCGGCGGCGCAGTCCTCCGGCAGCTCGAAGCTCGCCACCAAGGGCGCGTGGTAGCTCTCGGTCGCGCGCTCGACCCGCTCGGAGGGCGCGAGCTCGTCGTCGAGTGTCTCGTTGTGCACCTCGAGGCCGCGGAAGTGGGCGAGCAGCCCGCGCGAGAGCAGCACGTGGTCGAGCGCGAGCCTTCGGCCGTGATGGATCGCCGTGAAGCGGCGGTCTTCGGGCAGGGAGCGGCAGGTCGGCACGAGCGAGCGGGGCGCCAGAGATCCGTTGCCGGTATCGGCGGTCTCCGCACAGAGGATGCGCAAGGGCGTTTCGCGATCCTCGGCGTTGAGGTCGCCGGCGACCGCGACGAGCGCCTCGGGCTCGGCGTCGAACAGCGCCTCGAGCGCCAGGCGGACCTCGAGGGCCTGGGCGGCGCGCAGGGTCGCGGCCAGGAAGAAGCCCTCGGCCCAGCCGCCCACGCTCGCCCAGGCGAAGGGCCCGAGCTTCTGGCCCGGTACGAAGGAGGCCAAGGGCGCCTTCAGGTGCAGGTTCGCGAGATGGAGCGTGCGGCCGCCCGGGAGCTCGATGGCGACGAGGAGCGCCGGCCGCTCGAAGCGGGCGAGCACTTCCACGGGCTCGGGCTTCGCGGTTCCCAGGCGGAACGGCCAGGGCGGCACGCGCTCGTGGCGCAGCTCGCGCACGCTTCGGATCGGCAGGCGGGAGAGCACGACGAGATTGTGGATGTCGGCGACCCAGCCTTCCGCACCGTGCGCGCCCGGCGAGCGGGTGCTCGCGCGAGCGAAGCCCGCATAAGGCGTGTCCTCGACGAGCGCATCGAGCGCCAGGAGCCGACGCGGCCCACCCTCGGCCGGCCGATCACCGTGCACCTCCTGCAGGCACAGCACGTCGGCATCGAGCCGCAGAAGCTGCGGCCGCAGCACCGCGATCCGCTCGGCGAGCGCGACCGCCCCCTCCCGCCCACCGAGGTTCTCGAGATTGAAGCTCGCGAGGCGCAGCCGCACCGCGATCAGCGGCCCGAGCGGACCCGCTCGACCGCCGCCCGCCAGCCGGCGAGCCGGGCGGCGCGCAGCCCCGGATCCATGGCCGGGCGGAAGCTCCGCTCGGCCCGCCAGCCCGCCGCCACCGCCTCGAGGGAGGGCACGAGCCCGGCCCCGAGGGCCGCGAGCCGGGCGGCCCCGGCGGCCGTGGTCTCGATCACCGCCGGTCGATCGACCGGCCGGTCGAGCACGTCCGCGAGATATTGGCAGAGCCAGTCGTTGGCGGCCATCCCGCCGTCCACCCGCAACGGCGCCTCGGGCAGGGCGAGCCCGCGGCCCGCGAGATCGTCCGCCATCGCCGTCATCAGATCGTGAGTCTGGTAGCAGACCGCCTCGAGCGCGGCGCGGACGATGTGCGCCGAGGTGCTGTCGCGGGTCAGACCGAGGATCGCCCCGCGCGCGTCCGGGTCCCACCAGGGGGCGCCGAGGCCGGTGAAGGCGGGCACCATGTAGACCCCGCCCGTATCCGGCACCGAGCGGGCCAGCGCCTCCGATTCGCGAGCATGCGCGATCGCCTTGAGCCCGTCGCGGACCCACTGGACGGCGGCCCCGGCCACGAAGATGCTGCCCTCGAGAGCGTAGGTGACCGCCCCGCCGAGCCGCCAGGCCACGGTCGTGAGCAGGCGGTTGCGGGAGGGCACGAGATCGCCACCGGTCACGAGCAGGGCGAAACAGCCGGTGCCGTAGGTACTCTTCATCGTACCGGGCCCGAGGCAGGCCTGGCCGAAGGTCGCCGCCTGCTGGTCGCCGGCCATTCCGGTGATCGGCACGGGTGCGCCGAACAGGCCGGCCGGCGTGGCGCCGAGCTCGCCCGCGCAATCGACGACGCGCGGCAGGACCGCGGCCGGGATCCGCAGCCGCTCGAGCAGCTCTTCGTCCCATTCTTGCCGCCGGATGTCGAAGAGCATGGTACGCGCCGCGTTGCTCGCGTCCGTGGCGTGCACGGCCCCGCCCGTGAGCCGCCAGAGGAGGAAGCAGTCGACCGTGCCGAAGGCGAGATCGCCGCGCTCGGCCGCGGCCCGGGCCCCCGGCACGTGGTCGAGGAGCCAGGCGAGCTTGGTGGCCGAGAAATAGGGGTCGACCACGAGCCCGGTGCGCTCGCGGATCGGAAGGTCGAGCCCCTCGGCCTCGAGCGCGCGGCACAAGGGGGCGGTGCGCCGGTCCTGCCAGACGATGGCGTTGTGGACCGGCCGGCCGGTGGCGCGCTCCCAGAGGATCGTGGTCTCGCGCTGGTTGGTGATGCCGATGGCGGCGAGATCCCGCGCCCCGAGACCCGCACTCTCCATGGCCTCGCGGCAGACCGCCAGGGTGTCCGCCCAGATGTGCTCGGGGTCGTGTTCGACCCAGCCGTCGGCCGGGTAGAGCTGCTGGAGCTCGCGCTGGACCGAGGCCACCGGCCGTCCCTCGACATCGAAGAGGATGGCGCGGGTGCTGGTCGTGCCCTGGTCGATCGCCAGGATGTGCCGTGCCGAGCTCACCCTTTCCCTCCCGCGCGGCGCTGCCCGGCCCGGAGGCTAACCCCTCCCCGCCAGCGCGCAAGGCGCGGGCGTGCTTTCCGCGCGGCAAGGTGGCGACGTATCGTGGCTTCACGCGATCGCGATCAGGCGCGACCGACGGTATGGCGCGTAAGTCCCCGAGCGAGCCCCGAACCCTCGCCGAAAAGATCACCGACATTCTGAAGAGCGCGCCGGAGCGCCGGTTCACGGCGCGTGAGCTCGCCGAGGAGCTCGTACGACGTTGGCCGAACTGGGCCGAGCACAAACGACAGAACTCCGGACAACAGCTCGACCACAAGGGGCCGATTTACCAAATCATGGCGGAAATCGGCGCCAGTCGCAATGCGCTGCGGAAAAATCAATCAATCCTCACAACCGGGGATAGACCAAGGCTATACTATTGGACCAACGCTGCGACTGAACAGGTTTTTCAAGAAGTCGGCACGGTGCCGCCGGGAGGCTCGGCGGAATCGTGGCAGCCGCTGGAGGCCGATCTTTACCCGATGTTGGGGCGCTACCTCCACGACGAGCTCGGGCTCTGGCCGAAGCGGATCGACGAGCGGGCCACGGCCCGGAAAACGGCCGGCGTCAACCGTTGGCTCTTTCCCGACCTCGTCGCGATGGAGCTCGTGACCGGCGCCGATTGGCCGGCATCCGTGCGCGACCTCGCGCGGGCGATGCGAGCGAGCCGCGCACGGCTCTGGTCGTTCGAAGTCAAGGTCCGGCTCGACCGGCCGAGCCTGCGGGAAGCCTTCTTCCAGGCGGTCTCCAACTCCTCCTGGGCCAATCTCGGTTACCTGGTCGCGGGCGAAATCGCGGGCGACGGCACGCTCGACGAGCTGCGCGTACTCGGCGGCCTGCACGGGATCGGCCTGATCCGGCTCGACCGGGACGATCCGAGCGAGAGCGAGATCCTGGTCCCGGCCCGCGGCCGCAGCGACGTGGACCGGGCGAGCCTCGCCCGGCTCGCGAGCGAGAGCACCGACATGCGGGCCTTCGTCGAGGCGGTGAGCGGCAGCCTCGGGGCCGGCCAGCCCTTGAAGCACGCCTTCCATTACGTCGGTTCCTGAGTGGCGACCGCCAGCCGCGCGATCGGCGGCGCCGGGAACGGCGGCCCCGCGGCCCCGTTCCTCCCTCGATCGCCGCGCGGCCGCGACCCGAGAGAGGATCGGCCGAGCGTCGACCGCTCGAGCCCGCGCGCCTCGCGCGGGCCAAGCGCGCCTTCACCACCCGCCGCGTCGCCCTCGATCGGGCCCGCCCGCTGCTCACGGGCCGAACCCGGCCGATGGCCGGCGATCCCCTGCTCTGCCGGCTGGTCGAGCCCGACCAGCACGAGAACCTGCAGCTCGCGAGCGGGCGGCCCACGACCCTGTTCCCGGGCGACGAGCTCGTCCTCGCCGCCGCCACGGCCGCGATCGAGATCGCCGAGTGCGACCCGGCCGAGGCCCCGCGCGAGGCGCTCGGCTCGCTGCGCCCGCTCGACCGCGAGGCGGAGGCCGTCGCCAGCGCCCGCGGCCGGCGCTCAAAGAGCGACGGGCGACCCGCCCTCCCGCGGCGGGCGGAGCGCCGCGGGGCTCTGGCCTCGACCGCGCCCGCTGGTTAGAAGCCCGCGGCTGCGCTCGAGCGGGCGGGAGGAACGCCATGGCCAACGTCGCGGTGGTGGGCGCCCAGTGGGGCGACGAGGGCAAGGGCAAGATCGTGGATTGGCTCTCCGAGCGAGCCGACGTCGTGGTCCGCTTCCAGGGCGGTCACAATGCCGGCCACACCCTCGTGGTCGACGGCGTGACCTACAAGTTGTCGCTCCTCCCTTCGGGCGTGGTCCGCGGCAAGCTCTCGCTGATCGGCAACGGTGTCGTCGTCGATCCCTGGGCGCTCTTGGCCGAGATCGAGCAGATCCGAGCCCTGGGTGTGCCGGTCTCGGCCGAGACGCTGCGCATCTCGGAGAGCTGCGCGCTGATCCTGCCGCTGCACGGCGAGCTCGACCGGGCGCGCGAGGCGGCGCGCGAGAAGAGCAACGAGGGCACCGGCAAGATCGGCACCACCGGCCGCGGCATCGGGCCGGCTTACGAGGACAAGGTCGCCCGCCGGGCGATCCGGGTCTGCGATCTCGCCGACGGTGCCACGCTCGAGGCCAAGGTCCACGAGCTCCTCCTGCACCACAACGCCCTGCGTCGCGGCTTCGGCATCGCCGAGGTCGACGGCGGCAAGCTCCTGGCCGAGCTGCGGGCCCTGGCGCCCAAGCTCCTCCCCTTCGCCGAGCCGGTCTGGCTCAGGCTCGCCGAGCTCAAGCGGGCCGGCCGCCGCATCCTGTTCGAAGGTGCGCAGGGCGCCATGCTCGATGTCGACCACGGCACCTACCCGTTCGTGACGAGCTCCAACACGCTCGCGGCCCAGGCGGCGCTGGGCTCGGGGGTGGGGCCGGACGCGGTCGGCTTCGTGCTCGGCATCTGCAAGGCCTACACCACCCGCGTGGGAGCCGGGCCCTTCCCGACCGAGCTCGACGACGAGATCGGCCGCGGCATCGGCGAGCGCGGCCGCGAATTCGGCACGGTCACCGGCCGCCCGCGCCGCTGCGGCTGGTTCGACGCCGTGCTCGTCCGCCAGGCGGTCAAGCTCTCCGGGATCAAGGGCCTGGCCCTGACCAAGCTCGACGTGCTCGACGGCATGGCGAGCCTCAAGGTGTGCACGGCCTACGCGCTGCAGGGCCAGCTCCTGCACCATCTCCCGGCGGGCATGGGGGCACAGGCGGCGGCGAAGCCGGTCTACGAGGAGCTCGAGGGCTGGAAGGAGAGCACCCGAGGCGCCCGCAGCTTCGCCGAACTCCCCGCGGCCGCGGTCAAATACGTCAAGCGCCTGGAAGAACTCGTCGAGTGCCCGGTGGCGCTGCTCTCGACGAGCCCGGCGCGCGAGGACACCATCCTCCTGCGCGACCCCTTCGCGGATTGAGGCGATGATCCGCCGGGTCCAGATCCGCAACTATCGGGCCCTGCGCGCGGTCGACGTCCGGCTCGATCGCTTCCATCTGCTGATCGGCCCCAACGCCAGCGGCAAGAGCACCTTCTTCGACGCGCTCGCTTTCCTGCGCGACATTCTGGTCGCCGACGTGCCGCGCGCGTTCTTCGGTGACCCGCGGCTGGGGATCGGCCCACGATGCGCCGATCCCCGCGAACTCACCTGGCAGAAACGCGGCGAGCGGATCGAGATCGCGGTCGAGTTCGACTTGCCGAGGGAGGTCGCCGAGCGCTCGGCTCACGCGGCCGGTCGCTACGAGCTCGCGATCGCCACGGAACCGGAAGTCAAGATCGCGATCGAAACGTTCTTCGCCCTCGGGAATGCTCCGCTCGAGCCCGAGGAGCGCGTCCGCGACCAATTCCCTTCCCCTTTGTCCGACTTCGAGAACGTCGTTCACGAGCCCCGTTCGAGGGTTCCCGAGGACTGGAAGAAGGTCGTCGAGAAGACCCCCAAGACCGATCGTTTTACCAGCGAGACCAAGCGTTGGGTCACCCCCTTCAAGCTCGGCTCGCTGCGCAGCACCCTCGCGAGCCTGCCCGAGGACGAAGTCAACTTTCCCTCCGCGCTTTTCGCCAAGAGGCTGTTGGCCGAGCGGATCTTCGTCGTTTCGCTGGATGCGCACGCCATGCGAAGGCCCGCACCGGCGGGTCTCGCCGCCGCGCTGGCCCCGGACGGCTCCAATTTGCCTTGGATGATCGAGCGGGTCGCGCGGGACGCACCGGAGAAGCTCGAAGCCTGGCAGGATCACGTTCGAACCGCACTTCCCGACATCGAAGCCATCGAAACCCGGGAGCGCGAGGAGGATCGCTCCCGCTATCTCCTCGTGCGCTATCGGGGCGGCCTTTCGGTACCGGCATGGTCGGTCTCGGACGGCACCTTGCGGCTCCTGGCTCTGACGTTCCTGGCCTACGCCCCCCTGCCCGCGTCCCTCGTCCTGATCGAGGAACCGGAGAACGGGCTACACCCGCAGGCAGTCGAGCCCGTCCTCCAGTCCCTGAGAAGCATCTATTCGGCCCAGGTCCTGTGCGCCTCTCACTCACCCGTCGTCTTGGGACTTGTGGAACCTCGCGACCTGCTCTGTTTCGCCAAGGATGCGACCGGCGCGGTCGACATCGTGCGCGGCGATCGACATCCGAGACTGCGCGAATGGCGCGAGGACGTCGATCTCTCGCTCCTCTTCGCGAGCGGCGTCCTCGGTTGAGACCGCTGCTCTTCATCCTGGCCGACAAGGACACGAAGGAGGCCCTTCTCGGCCTCTTCGGCCGGGACGATCGGGCCCGCTCGTTCGGTTGTCGTCCCGTCGGCATCGAGGATCGGGACCTCGTGGTGTCGCCGGGGCAGAAAGATCCCGGTCTTTTCAAACGAGCCCACGAGCTCGCTCGGCCCTATCTTCGAACCCACGACCATCTCGTGGTCCTCCTGGATTGCGCGTGGGACGGAGCTCCGGGCAGAGCCGGGATCGAACGGGGGATAGCCGACAATCTCGAGCACAACGGGTGGGACGACGGCCGCTTCGCGGTGATCGCGATCGAACCCGAACTCGAGATCTGGCTCTGGTCCGACGCGAAGGCGCTTCGGCGGACGTTCGAGACCGAACTCGCGTCGGGTGCAAGGTCGACCCTCGAGGTCGCGATCGAGGAGGTGGGCAGGCTTTCGATCGACGACCCGAAAGCGCGGCTCGCGCACTTGCGGGATCGTCTGCGGATACCCGCTTCCTCGGCCCAGTTCCGCCGCTTCGCCGCCTCGGCCGACCTCACACGGTGCAAGGACCCCGCCTTCGCCCGCCTGCGCCGTGCCCTCCGCCGCTGGTTCCCGCCTCCCGGCGCCTAGCTGCCGCCGCCCGGCTCGGCGCCGCGCTCGCTCGCATCGAGCGCGAAACGTGCGTCGCGCCGGCGGGCCACGAGCCGGCGAACGAGCGGCGCGCCTTTGCGGTCGAAGCCCGCCGCCTTCGCCTCCGCCACCCGGTCGGCCTCGGTCGTCCGCCGGGCGAGCCGGCGATGCTCCACCCAGTCGGCCACGACATAGGTCTCGACCCAGTGCTCCGGGTCGTCGGCGTCCTGGAACAGGCGCCAGCGCAGCGCCCCGTTCCGCTTGCGGATGTGGCCGAGTTCGTCCATCGCCGCCACGAACGCGGCGGCGTCCTCCGGCCGAACCCGGTACTCCGTCTGCACGAGCACCGGCCCCTCCTCGGGGTCGAAGGCGAGCGCGGGCGCCGGCTCCGGCACCCGCCGGGCGGGCCCCAGATCGCGCCCGCTCGCCGACGGCAAGGGCCGGAGCCGGGCGACCAGCGGCTGCAGTGCCAGCACGAGCGCAGCGATCGCGAGCGCGGCCGGGACCCCGGCGCGCGCCGCCACCACCCCCCAGCACCAGGAGCCCAGCGTCATGGCGCCGAACATCACTGTCTGGTAGAGTGCGAAGGTTCGCGCCTGCACCCAGAAGGCCGAGCTCGTCTGCACCGCGATGTTGAAGCCGGCGAAGGAGCCGATCCAGGCGGCACCACAGGCGAGCAGCCCGAGGCCGACCGTCGGCCAGCCGGGACCGAAGGCGAGCGCCAACAGCCCGGCCGCGAACAGGAGCGCGAGCGCCCGGCTCACGGGTTCGGCACCGTAGCGCTCGCGCAAGGGGTGGACGAGGAACCCGCTCGCCATGGCGCCGAGCCCGAACAGGCCCAGGAGCACGCCGTACTCGGCGGCGCCGCCCGCGAGCCGGTCGCGCGCCACCAGCGGCAGGAGCGGCAGGGCGGCCGCGGCGGCGAAGGCGAACAGCGCCGAGCGGATCAGCACGGCCCGGATCGCCGGGGTCTCCGCAGCGTAGCGGAAGGCCCCGAGAACCGCACCCGAGACGCGTTCGCGCGGCAGATCGTCGACCTCGGTCGGCCGCTTCCAGAGGAGGAGTGCGACCGTGAGCGGCAAATAGGAGACGGCGTTCAGAAGGAACGCCGCCTGCGCCCCGGCCCAGGCGACGACCGCGCCCCCGAGCGCCGGGCCGAAGGCGCGGGCGGTGTTGAAGGAGACGCCGTTCAGGACCACCGCCGCCCCGAGGGCCCCGATGGGCACGACCTCGCGGACCACGGTCTGGAAGGCCGGGCCCTGGAGGGCCGCCCCGGAGCCCAGGAGAAAGGTGAGGAGAAGCAGCGACCAGGGACCGATCGCATCGAGCGCGGTGGACAACGCGAGCAGGAGCGAGACCACGAGCATCAGGAACTGCGCCGCGAGCAGCACCCGCCTGCGGTCGACCAGATCGGCCGCCACCCCGGCCAGGATCGAGAAGCAGAGGATCGGCGCCTGGACCGCGGCCTGGACCAGCGCCACCATGTCGGCGGTACCGACGAGCGCGGTCATGAGCCAGGCCGCCCCCACGCTCTGGATCAACCAGCCCAGGTTGGAGACCAGCGTCGCGAGCCAGAGCGTGCGGAAACGCGGCAGGCGCAGGGGCTCGAGGATGCTCGCCCCGCCGCCCTCGCCGCGCGCCGTCGAGACCGCCATGACCGGGGCCTACGCGGCCGGGCTCGCGCCGACAAGCGCCCCGGGCGCCGGGCCCCCTCGACCCGGCCGGCGAGCCGGCTCAGCCCACGACCCGGCCGAGCTCGGGTGCGGGCAGCGTCTCGAGCTCGCCGATCGCCACCGCCGTGGTCGCACCGCCGGCCCCGAACAGCCGCGTCCCCGCCCGCCGCACCGCCTCGAGGTCGACCGCCTCGATCCGGGCGAGCGTCTCCTCGACCGGGATCGGTCGGCCGTAGACCAGCAGCTGGCGGGCGATCCCGTCGGCCACCGCGCCGCAGCTCTCGAGTGCCATCAACAGTCCCGCCCGGAGCTGCGCCTTGGCGCGGGCGATCTCGGCCGGATCGGGCTCGCCCACGAGGCCGCGGACCTCGTTCGCCACCACCTCCAGGAGGTTCCCGACCTGGTCGGCGCCCGTGCCGGCGTAGATCGAGAGGAGGCCCGTGTCCGCATAAGAGGCCGCGACGGCGTCGATCGCGTAGCAGAGGCCCCGGTTCTCGCGGGCCTCCTGGAACAGCCGCGAGGACATGCCGCCGCCGAGCGCGCAGGCCAGCACCTGGACCGCCCAGAAATCGGGGTCGTGGTTCGAGACCCCCTCGACGCCGAGGCAGAGATGGACCTGCTCGAGCTCGCGCCCCTCGAGCCGCAGCCCGCCCCGATAGCGGGCCGGCTCGAGCGGCCGGGCGGGCCCGGGCGTCCGCTCGCCGAACCAGCGCTCGGCGAGCGCGAGCAGCGCCTCGTGCTCGACCGCACCGGCGCCCACCAGAACCATGCGCTCGGGTCGGTAGCTGGTCGCCATGAAGTCGACGAGCGCCGATCTCGGCATCCGCGCCACGAGCTCGGCCGGGCCCAGGATCGACCGGCCGAGCGGCTGGTCGGGAAAGGCCTCCTCCTGCAAGAGGTCGAGCACGAGATCGTCGGGCGTGTCCTCGACCTGGCCGATCTCCTGCAGCACCACCTCCCGTTCCTTGGCGAGCTCGGCCTCGTCGAGCAGAGGCTCGTTCAGGATGTCGGCCAGAAGCTCGACCGCGAGCGGCACGTCCTCGGCCAGCACCCGGGCGTGGAAGGCCGTGTGCTCGCGCGAGGTCCAGGCGTTCAAGGAGCCGCCCACCGCCTCGATCGCGCAGGCGATGTCCCGGGCCGTGCGGGTCCGCGTGCCCTTGAAGGCCATGTGCTCGAGCAGATGCGCCACGCCGTTGGCCTCTGCCGGCTCGTGGCGGGTGCCGGCGTCGATCCACACCCCGACCGCCGCGCTGCGCACCCCGGGCAGGCGCCGGGTGAGCACCCGGAAGCCGTTGGCCAGCCGGTCGAGCCGAATCGCCTCGCTCACGACGCCACCGGCGGTAGACGGCGGACGAAGTCGGCGACCGCCGCGGGCTCGGCCGGCAGGACCGCGAACCGCTCGGGCCGCGCGAAGAGATCCGAGAGATGCGCCGGCAAGGCCGGTCGCACACCCGTGGCGGCCTCGACCGCCTCCGGGAACTTGGCGGGATGCGCGGTCGCGAGGAGGACGAGCGGTGCCCGCGAGCCGTGGCGCAGGCGTTCCGCCACCGCCGCGCCGACCGCGGTGTGCGGATCGAGCAGCAGCGAGCCGCCCGTGGCGGCGTGCCAGCGGGCGATCTCGGCCGCGGTCGCCGCCTCGTCGGCGGCACCGCCTTCGAACAGCGCCCGGGCCCGGGCGTGCCGCTCCGGGGAAAGGGTGAAGCGCCGCTCGCGGGAAAAGCGCGCCATGAACCCGGCGACCGCCTCGCCGTCGCCGTCGAGGAGCTCGAACAGGAGCCGCTCGAAGTTCGAGGCCACCTGGATGTCCATCGAGGGACTCGAGGTCGGCCGCACCGTGCCCGCCTCGTAAGTGCCGCTCGCGAGGAAGCGGGCCAGGATGTCGTTGGCGTTGGTGGCGACGATCAACCGATCGACCGGCAGGCCCATGCGGCGCGCGACGTGGCCCGCGTAGACGTCGCCGAAATTGCCCGTCGGCACGCAGAATCCCACGGGCCGCTCGAGGCCGCCCAGGCGGAGCGCGGCGTAGACGTAGTAGGCCGCTTGGGCCGCGATTCGTGCCCAGTTGATCGAGTTGATCGCGGCGAGCCGTTGCTCGGCGCGGAAGGCCGCGTCGTTGAAGAGCGCCTTCACGAGGTCCTGGCAATCGTCGAAGGTCCCCTCGATCGCGAGGTTGGCGACGTTGTCGGCCAGAACCGTCGTCATCTGCCGGCGCTGGACCTCGGAGACGCGGCCCGCGGGGTGCAGGATCACGATCCGCATCCGCGCCCGGCCGGCGATCGCAGCGATCGCGGCCGAGCCGGTATCCCCCGAGGTGGCGCCCAGGATCGTGATCGTCCGGCCGCGGCGGGCCAGCACGCGCTCGAACATCCGCGCCAGGAGCTGGAGGGCGAAGTCCTTGAAGGCGAGAGTGGGACCGTGGAAGAGCTCGAGCAGCCAGAGGCTCGGGTCCAATTGGCGCAGCGGTGCCACCGCCGGGTGAGCGAAGCCGGCATAGGCCTCGCGCGCGATCGCGAGGAGCTCGTCTTCGGCGAAGCAGCCCTCGGTGAAGGGGGCGAGGACCGCGGCGGCGGTGGTCGGATAGTCGGCACCGTCGAGCGCCCGCAGCCGGGCCTCGGACAGCCGCGGCCAGCACTCGGGCAGGAACAGCCCGCCGTCCTCGGCGAGACCGGCGAGCAGCACCTCCTCGAAGGAGCGCCGCCCGGCGCGGCCGCGCGTGCTCACATAGACCGTCATCGACGCCCCTCCCGGCCGCGGCGGCTCATAGGCTCGGCCGCCGCGGCCGGCAAGCGCCGACCCCGCCGCGGCCCGGGCTCGACGCCCGCGGCTCAGAGGATGAACTTGGAGAGATCGGCACCGGCCACGAGATCGCCCACCTGGCGGCGGACGGTCTCGCGGTCGATCACGATCCGCTCGCCGGAGCGGTCGGAAGCGGTGAAGCTGATGTCCTCGACCAGCTTCTCCATGACCGTTTGCAGCCGCCGGGCACCGATGTTCTCGACCCGCTGGTTGATCTCGTGGGCGAGAGTGGCGATCTCGTCGAGCGCTTCGGGACTGAACTCGAGGGTCACGCCCTCGGTGGCGAGCAGCGCCACGTACTGGCGCACGAGGCTCGCCTCGGGCTCGACCAGGATGCGGCGCAGATCGTCGCGGCTGAGCGGCTGCAGCTCGACCCGGATCGGCAGCCGGCCCTGGAGCTCGGGCAGAAGGTCCGAGGGCTTGCTCAGATGGAAGGCGCCCGAGGCGATGAACAGCACGTGGTCGCTCTTGACCGGCCCGTGCTTGGTCGTCACCGTGGTGCCCTCGACCAGCGGCAACAGATCGCGCTGCACGCCCTCGCGACTCACGTCGGCGCCGATCCGCCCCTCGCGCGCGGTGATCTTGTCGATCTCGTCGATGAAGACGATGCCGGACTGCTCGGCCGCCTGGATCCCCTCGCGCACGACCTTGTCCTGGTCCAAGAGCTTGTCCGATTCTTCGGCCATCAAGACGGCGTAGGATTCGGCGACCTTCATCTTGCGCCGGCGGGTGCGGCCGCCGAACGCCTTGCCGAGCATCTCGCCGAGATTGACCACGCCCATCTGGGCGCCGGGCACCCCCGGCAGCTCGAAGGTCGGGAAGCCCGCCCCCTCCTGCACCTCGATCTCGATCTCGCGCTCGGCGAGCGCCCCCTCGCGCAGCATGCGGCGGAACTTCTCGCGGGTCTCGGGACCGGCGGCCGGGCCCACCAGCGCATCGAGCACCCGCTCCTCGGCGTTGCGCTCGGCGAGTGCCGCCACCTCGCGGCGCATCCGCTCGCGGGTCTGCTTGATCGCGACCTCGACCAGATCGCGCATGATGCTCTCGACGTCGCGGCCGACATAGCCCACCTCGGTGAACTTGGTGGCCTCGACCTTGAGGAACGGCGCCTGGGCGAGCCGCGCCAGACGGCGGGCGATCTCGGTCTTGCCGCAGCCCGTGGGGCCGATCATGAGGATGTTCTTGGGCAGGACCTCCTCGCGCAGGCCTTCCTCGAGCTGTTGGCGGCGCCAGCGGTTGCGGAGCGCGATCGCGACCGCCTTCTTGGCCGCCTGCTGGCCGACGATGAAGCGGTCGAGTTCGGAGACGATCTCGCGGGGCGTGAGCGCGGTCACGGCAGATCGAGGACCTCGAGCGTCACGTTGTGGTTGGTGTAGACGCAGATCTCGGCGGCGATCCGCATCGCCCGCCGCGCGATCTCCTCGGCGTCGAGCTCGGGCAACTCGAGCAGCGCTCTGGCCGCGGCGAGCGCGTAGGGCCCGCCCGAGCCGATGCCGATGAGGCCCGCCTCGGGCTCGAGCACGTCGCCCGCACCGGTGAGGACGAGCGAGGATTCGGCGTCCGCCACCGCCATCATCGCCTCGAGCCGGCGCAGATAGCGGTCGGTCCGCCAGTCCTTGGCGAGCTCGACGCAGGCCCGCAAGAGCTGGCCCGGATGGCGCTCGAGCTTGGCCTCGAGCCGTTCGAGGAGGGTGAAGGCGTCGGCCGTCGAGCCGGCGAAGCCGGCGAGGATCCGCCCGCCACCCAGCCGCCGCACCTTGCGGGCATTGGCCTTCACCACGGTCTGGCCGAGGCTCACCTGGCCGTCGCCGGCCATGACCACCTTACGGCCCTTGCGGACCGAGAGGATCGTGGTGCCGTGCCAGCCCGTCTCGCTCACCGCCTGCCACCGCCGCGGGCCGGCACGCGGCCGGTCCGGTTGCACCGCGCGCCCCCCGCCCGCGGGCGGATCCGCGCGCCCGTCGCGGACGCGGCCGGCGCCGGGCCCGCAGGATGTGGCACCCGCGGGCCCGGGTTCAAGCCCGGCGGTGTGCCGGGCCTCAGTCGGCGCGGCGGCGCTCGAGCTCCTCGATCGCCTCGGTGAGCGAGCGGAGCGCGCTCACGAGACCCGCCTCGTCGCGCATCCGGAACGCCACGGTGGCGAGCGTCGCCGCCGAGACCACGGGCTCGAGCTCGCGCAGTTCCTCGCGCATCCGCTCGACGAGGCGGGCCGGGTCGCCGGGCACCGCCTCGGCGAGCTCCTCCCACTCGAGATCGCAGACGTCGGCCGGGCTGATGGGCATGGTCGTTCCTTCCTCGTTGGCTGCCCCGCTCGTCGGGGGCTCTCCAAAAAAGGCGCCCCCGCGAGCCTCGTGGGCGGCGGGGGCGAATGGGGGAGGGAGGCACCGTCTGACTTGACGGACCCAACCATACGTTGAGAACGCCCACTCGGCAAGCATATTTTTCGGTCCCGAGCAGTCTTTCGTAGACAATTTGCCGACACTGCCGGTCGTGTTTTGCTCGAATTCGAGAGAATGCCGATCCACCGCAAGCAACGCCCGAAGTCGACTACCCCGAGCGCCCCCCCGCCCGACCCGCCAAGGGGTTGGTCCGGGAAATTTCCTCGCCTTCGAGTTGAGACAGCGGACGAGCCGGTCGGCCGGCCGCACCGTCCGGGGCCGAGCTCGAGCTCGTGCGTCGTCACAGAAACTCGGCCGATCCTCTTGATCGGGAGGCGTCGGCGCCCAAATGGAGCTTTCCGCCGCCAGGCCTCGCCGGGACCGGCGCCGCGGTCCGCCCGCCGCGGCCGGCACACCCCGGCTCCGCCGCCGGGTGGCGCGCCGCGCCGATCTGGTCTAGATGCTCCGCCGTCGCAACCCGCAGCCGAAACCGACCATGGCCGGTCATTCCCAGTTCAAGAACATCATGCACCGCAAGGGCCGCCAGGACGCGCTCCGGGCCCGCAAGTTCACCCGCCTGTTGCGCGAGGTCCAGGTCGCCGCACGCTCCGGCCTGCCCGACCCGGCCCACAATCCTCGGTTGCGCGCGGCCATCCAGGCCTGCCGCTCGGAGAACGTGCCCAAGGACAATATCGAGCGCGCCATCAAGCGCGGCTCCGGTGCCGACGGCGAGGACTATCAGGAGGTCCGCTACGAGGGCTACGGACCCGGCGGCGTGGCCGTCATCGTCGAGGCGCTCACCGACAACCGCAACCGCACCGCGAGCGAGGTGCGGGCCGCCTTCGCCCGCCACGGCGGCTCGCTCGGCGAGACCAACAGCGTGAGCTTCCAGTTCGACCGGATCGGCATCGTCCGCTACCGCCCCGAGATCGCCGACCCCGACACCGTCCTCGAGGCCGCCATAGAGGCCGGCGCCCAGGACTGCACGAGCGACGAATCGGGCCACGAGATCACCTGCGCGCCCGACGACCTGGCCGCCGTGCGCGAAGTCCTGGAACGCCGCTTCGGCCCGCCCGAGCAGGCCTATCTGGGCTGGCGGCCGCAGGCCACCGTGCCGATCGACGACGAGCGCGCCGAGAGTCTCTTCAAGCTCCTCGAGGCCCTCGACGAGAACGACGACGTCCAGCGGGTGACCGCCAACTTCGAAGTCTCCGACCGGGCCCTCCAGCGGCTCCAGGCCTGAGCCGGGGGAGGACGGTGCGCGTCCTCGGCCTCGATCCCGGGCTGCGCGCCACCGGCTGGGGGGTGATCGAGGCCGCGCCCGGGCGTCTGCGCCACCTCGCCTGCGGGGTCGTCCGCAGCCCGGCCGACGCGCCGCTGGCCCGCCGCCTCGATGCCCTCTTCGAAGGCCTGCTCGCGGTGATCGCCCGCCACCGGCCCGACCGGGCGGCGGTCGAGGAGACCGTGGTCAACGTCAACGCCGCCTCCTCCCTCAAGCTCGGCCAGGCCCGCGGCGTCGTGCTCCTGGCCGCCGCCCGCGCCGGTCTCGAGGTCGCCGAATACGCCTCGCGCACCGTCAAGCGGGCGGTCACCGGCACGGGCTCCGCCGGCAAGGAGCAGGTCGCGGCCATGGTCCGCGTCCTCTTGCCGGGCGCCCTCGAGGCCGGCCCCGACGCCATGGACGCCCTCGCGGTCGCGATCTGCCACGCCCACGTCACCCAGACCCGCGCCCGCCTCGCCCGCGCGCGCATCCCGCCCGCGCCCGTGGAGGCGCCGTGATCGCGCTCCTGCGCGGCCGGGTGGCCGCCCTCGGCGACGATCATCTCGTGGTCGAAGTCGCCGGGGTCGGCTACCTGGTCCACGCCGGCGCCCGGACCCTGCAGCGCCTGCCGCGGGCGGGCGAGCCGGTCGAGCTCTGGGTCGAGACCCAGGTGCGGACCGACCAGATCGCCCTTTACGGCTTTCTCGACCCGGCCGAGCGGGCCTGGTTCCGGCTCCTCCAGACCGTCCAGGGGGTGGGGGCCAAGGTGGCGCTGGCACTCCTCGGCACCCTCTCGCCCGACGAGCTCGTCGCGGCGGTGGCGGCGCGCGATCGGGCCAGCCTCGCCCGCGCTCCCGGCGTCGGCGCCCGCCTCGCCGGCAGGCTCGTGGCCGAGCTCGCCGATCGGGTCGGGGAGCTGCCCCGCTCGGCGGGCGCGCCTCCCGCCGCGCTCACCGTCGCGGTGCCCGCCTCCGGCCCCGCCGAAGACGCGCTCGCCGCCCTCGCCCGGCTCGGCTTCGCCCGCGGCGAGGCGGCGCTCGCCCTCGCCCGCGCCCGCGCCCGGCTCGGCGAGGACGCGCCGCTCGAGGCGCTGGTGCGCGAGGGCCTCAAGGAGCTCGCATCGCCGTGACAGCCCGCCTCGTGAGCCCGGTCGAGCAGGGCGAGGATCTCGACCAGAGCCTGCGGCCCCGCCGCCTCGCCGAGTTCATCGGCCAGGGCCCGCTCAAGGCCAACCTCGCCGTCTTCATCGAGGCCGCACGGGCGCGCGGCGAGGCCCTCGACCACCTCCTGCTCGCCGGGCCCCCGGGACTCGGCAAGACCACCCTCGCCCAGATCGTGGCGGCCGAGCTCGGCGTCGGCTTCCGGATGACGAGCGGGCCGATCGTCGCCCGCGCGGGCGACCTCGCGGCGCTGCTCACCAACCTCCAGCCGCGCGACGTCCTCTTCATCGACGAGATCCACCGCCTGCAGCCCCAGGTCGAGGAGATCCTCTATCCGGCCATGGAGGATTTCGAGCTCGACCTCATGATCGGCGAGGGGCCGGCCGCCCGCTCCGTGCGGATCGACCTCGTCCCCTTCACGCTCGTCGGCGCCACCACCCGGACGGGGCTCCTCACCACGCCCCTGCGCGACCGGTTCGGCATCCACGCCCGGCTCGACTTCTACCGCCAGGAGGAGCTCGAGGCGATCGTCCGCCGCGGTGCCGCCCTCCTCCGCCTCGCGCTCACCGAGGACGGGGCGGCCGAGATCGCCCGGCGGGCCCGCGGTACGCCCCGGGTCGCGACCCGGCTCCTGCGCCGGGTCCGCGACTTCGCCACGGTGGCCGGCAAGAGCCCGGTCGACCGCGCCCTGGCCGACGAGGCGCTCGCCCGCCTCGAGGTCGACCGGCTCGGCCTCGACGCCCTCGACCGCCGCTATCTCGGGCTGATCGCCCGGGCCTATGGCGGCGGCCCGGTCGGGATCGACACCCTCGCCGCGGCGCTTTCCGAGCAGCGCGACACGCTCGAGGAGACGGTCGAGCCCTTCCTCCTCCAGCAGGGGCTCCTGCAGCGCACCCCGCGCGGCCGGATGCTGACCCTCGCCGCCTGGCGCCATCTCGACCTCGCACCACCGCGCACGGCCCTCGAGCAGGGCGCGCTCTTCGACGATCCGCCCGAGTGAGCGCGAGCGCACCGCATCGGCTCGTCGTCCGCGTCTACTACGAGGACACGGATGCCGGCGGCGTCGTCTACCACGCGAGCTATCTGCGCTTCGCCGAGCGGGCGCGGACCGAGCTGTTGCGCACCGCCGGCCTCGATCACGCGACCCTGCTCGAGCGCGAGGGCGGCCATCTCGTGGTGCGCCGCCTCGAGGTCGATTTCCTGTCCCCCGCCCGGCTCGACGATCTCCTCGAGGTCGAGACTCGCCCGCTCGCGGTCGCCGGCGCCCGCCTCCGCCTCGAGCAGACCGTGCGGCGCGGCCCGGACAGGCTCGCCCGACTCTCGGTCGAGGTCGCCTTCGTCGGCCGCGACGGTCGGCCGAAACGGTTGCCCGAGGCGCTGCGTCGCGGATTCGCGCTCGATGTCCCCGCGGCGGGGTCGCGGCCGCGTCCTTGAGCCCGGGGGCCCGATGCTCTAAATTCCGACGCGAGGGCCTCGCGCCGTCCACCACCCCGCGCGGAACGGAACCCGCGCCGGGTCGGGGACGCCGGACCCGCCCATCGAGCCAACAACGAGGCCGCCCGCGGTCCGTCTTGCCCGCGGAACCCGGGGCGGCGATCGAGACGCGACGCGATGCAACCGGACGCGATCACCGCGGTCGGGGTCGGGGCCGTGGCTTCCGGCCCGGGCCTCTTCGCCCTGGTCCTGCAGGCCGATGCCGTCGTCAAGACGGTGATGCTGGTCCTCTTCCTGGCCTCGGTCTGGTGCTGGGCCGTGATCATCGAGAAGGCCTGGCGCCTGGGCCGGCTCAAGCGCAAGGCCGGCGCCTTCGAGCGCGCCTTCTGGTCGGGCGCTCCGCTCGACGAACTCTACCGCCGCGCCGCCCAGCCGGCCGACCACCCCATGGCGCTCATGTTCGCGACCGGCATGGAGGAATGGCGGGAGACCGGTCAGCCCACCGACCCGGTCCGCCGCGAGAGCCTCATGGGCCGGATCGGCCGGGTCATGCGGCTCACCCTCGACCGCGAGATCCAGAGGCTCGAGCGGCATCTGCCCTCGCTCGCGACGATCGGCTCGACCGCCCCCTTCATCGGCCTGTTCGGCACCGTCTGGGGCATCATGAACAGCTTCCAGGCGATCGCCGCCACCAAGAACACCACGCTCGCCGTGGTCGCCCCGGGCATCGCCGAGGCGCTCTTGGCCACCGCCCTCGGCCTGTTGGCCGCCATTCCTGCGGTCGTCGCCTACAACAAGCTCAGCCACGACCTGGATGCCTACGCCGAGCGGCTCGAGAGCTTCGCCGACGAGTTCGGCGTGGTGGTCGCGCGCGAGCTCGACGCCCGGGCCGGCGGCTGATCCCGTGGCCGCCGGGCCCCTGGTGCGAGGCGGTGGACGGCGCGGCCGCAGGCGCCGGCCGCTCGCCGACATCAACGTGACGCCGCTCGTCGACGTCATGCTCGTGCTCCTGATCGTCTTCATGGTCACCGCCCCCCTGCTCACGACCGGAGTCACGGTCGATCTACCGCAGGCCCGCACCGCCCCCCTGCCCGGCCAGGACGAGCCGCTCGTCGTCACGATCCGGGCCGACGGGGCCCTGTACCTGCAAGAGAGCCCGATCACCCTCGAGGAGCTCGGCCCGCGTCTTTCCGCCGTGCGCGAGCGCAATCCCGAACTCCGGGTGTTCGTCCGCGGCGACCGGCACGTCGACTACGGGCGCGTGATGGCCGTGGTGGGCAGCTTGAACCAGGCCGGGATCGCCAAGGTGGCGCTCCTGACCGAGGCGCCGCGCACCGCCGCGCTCGGGACGGTGAAGGAGGCCCGATGAGCCGGCCCCGGCGCCGACCGCGCCGCGGGGATCAGCCGTGCGGCGCGCATTGAGCCTCTCGCTCGCCGCCCATCTCGGGCTCGGCCTCGTGGTGTTCGGCCTCGCCCGGCCGCGCGAGCTGCCGGTCGAGGAGGCGGTCGTGGTCGAGCTCGTGGCGGCACCCGCCCCGGGCCCGGCTCGCAGCGCCCCACCGGCGCCGGCCGAGGCAGCACCCTTGCCGAAGCGGGAGGCCGCCGCTCCGGCCCCGGCTCCCCGGCCGGAGCCGCCGCAAACCCGCCCCGAGCCGGCCGCGGCCGAGCCGGCGCCCGAGCCGCCGGCTCCGAAGCCGCGGCCCGAGCGGGTCGAGCCGGCGGAGCCGAAAGCCGCGAAGCCGGAACCCGTGCGAGCGGAGCCCGCGAGGCCCGAGCCGCCGAAGCCGGAACCGAAGGCGGCGCCGGTCGAGAAGCGGCTCGCCGAGAAGCCCGAGCCGGAAAAGCCCGAGGCGGAGAAGCCGCGGGCCGAGAAGCCCCGGCCGGCACCGGCCGAGCCCGAGCGGGTCGAGCCGCCGAAGCCGGCACCCCGGCCGGAACCGACCAAGGCGACCCCGCCCAAGCCCGAGCCGCCCAAGCCCGCGCCGGCCAAGCCCGAGCCGCAGCTCGCCAAGGCGGAGCCCACCAGGCCCACGCCCCGCCCGGAGGCGCCCAAGCCGGTGCCGACCGGGCCCGAGCCGCCCAAGGAGGACAGCTTCGCGGCGCTGTTGCGCAGCGTCGAGAAGCTCGAGCGGCGGGTCCAGGCGGACAAGGCGACCCCCGGCCGGGGTCGCAGCGAGCCGCTGGTCGAGCCCGTGGCGGGCGGCCCGCTGCGGAGCGCCGATCAGGCCCTGACGCAAGGCGAGATCGACGCCATCCGCCGGCAGATCGAGCGCTGCTGGAACGTGCCGGTCGGCGTGCGCGGCATCGAGACCATGCAGGTCCGGCTGCGGATCGCCATGAACCGGGACGGCAGCGTCGCCCGGGTCGGCATAGAGGACCAGGCACGGATGGCGGCCGATCCGGCCTTCCGCACCGTGGCGGAGAGCGCCCAGCGGGCGGTGCTGAGCTGCCAGCTCACCCTGCCACCCGAGAAGTACGAACAATGGCGCGAGATGGTGATGACCTTCCACCCCAAGGACGCCCTGAGCGGATGAGCCCGCGCCCCCTCCTCCCCCGCCGCACCCTGCTCGCCGGTGCCGCCGCACTCGGCGCCGGCACGCTGCTCGCACCCCCCGGCCGGGCCCAGCTCCAGCTCGACATCACCCGCGGCTTCGTCGAGCCCATGCCGATCGCGGTCAGCCCCTTCGCGGGCGACGGGCCGGCCGCCCGCGAGCGGGGCGAGGCGATCGCCCTGCTGGTGAGCGCCGATCTCGATTCCTCCGGCCTCTTCCGCACCATCGACCGGCGGGCCTACATCCAATCGCCCGAGGCACTGCGCGAGATTCCGCGCTTCGCCGACTGGCGGGCGATCAACGCCCAGGCACTCGTCACGGGCGTGGTCCGTTCCGCCGAGCCGCTCCTGGTCGAGTTCCGCCTCTGGGACGTGTTCGGCGGAACCCAGATGAAGGGGCTCAGGCTGGAGGCGCCGGCCGCCTCCTGGCGTCGGCTCGCCCACAAGATCGCCGATGCCGTCTACGAGCGGCTCACGGGCGAGCGCGGCTATTTCGACACCAAGATCGCCTATATCGCCGAGAGCGGCCCGCCCACCCGGCGGATCAAGCGGGTCGCGGTGATGGACCAGGACGGTGCCAACCACAACTTCCTGACCGACGGCGGCCAGCTCGTGCTCACCCCGCGCCTCTCGCCCGACGTCGGGACGATCGCCTATCTCGTCTTCCGGCCGCCCGCGCCGAGGGTGGTCCTGCGCGAACTCGCTTCGGGCCGCGAAATCGTGCTCGGCGAGTTCCCGGGCATGAGCTTCGCGCCCCGCTTCTCGCCCGACGGTCGAACGCTGCTCGTGAGCATCGCCCAGGGCGGAGACACCGACCTCTTCGCCCTCGATCTGGCGAGCCGGCGCCTGCGGCGGCTGACCGAAGGGGCCTCGATCGACACCTCGCCCTCCTTCTCGCCGGACGGCAGCCGGATCGCCTTCAACTCCGACCGCGGCGGCTCGCCGCAGCTCTACGTGATGAACGCCGACGGTTCGGGGGTGCGCCGGATCAGCTTCGGCAGCGGCCGTTACGGCGAGCCCGAATGGTCGCCGCGCGGCGATCTCGTCGCCTTCTCCAAGATCGAGAAGGGCTTCTTCCACATCGGCGTGATGAAGCCCGACGGCAGCGACGAGCGACTCTTGACCCGCGCCTTCCAGGACGAGAGCCCGACCTGGGCGCCGAACGGCCGAGTCGTGCTCTTCAGCCGCCAGGACCGGACCGGCGGGCGGACGCGACTGTTCAGCATCGACGTCACCGGCTACAACCAGCGCGAGATCCCGACGCCGATGGACGCCTCGGATCCGAACTGGTCGGCGCCGCTGCCGTGAGCCCCCGGTCGAACCGCGCTGGCGCCATCGACCCGGACCCGACCCTTCGACCTTGCCCCACCAACGCGACCAACGAGGACCCGTCGCCATGAACCGCCGAGAAGCGCTCGCCGCCCTGTCGCTGCTGTCGCTCGCCGCCTGCAGCTCGAGCTCCGACACCGCGACCGGCTCCGCCGCCGGCGGCGGCGCCGGCGTCGGCGCGGGCGGCGTCTCGAGCGCCGAACTCGGCGGACCGGGCTCCGGCCGCGTCGTCCCGGGCACCCAGCAGGACCTCGAGGTCAACGTGGGTGATCGGGTCTTCTTCGCCTTCGACAGCTCGGTGCTGGACGACGCCGCTCGCCAGACGCTCGAGCGCCAGGCCGCCTGGCTCAAGCAGTTCCCGGCGGTGAGCGTCACCATCGAAGGCCATTGCGACGAACGCGGCACGCGCGAGTACAACCTCGCCCTCGGCGATCGCCGTGCCAACGCCGTCAAGACCTATCTGGTGGCACTCGGCGTGTCGCCCGACCGGATCCGGACGATCTCCTACGGCAAGGAGCGGCCGGCCGACCCCGGGCACGACGAGACCGCCTGGGCGCTCAACCGCCGGGCGGTCACCGTCGTCAACGTCTCCAACTGAGCCGGTGGCCGCGGTGCCCGGCGAGCCGCGCCTCGAGCTCCGGACGAAAGCCGTGGGCCGCCCGCTCGCGGCCTTCGCCCTCGCTCTCGCCCTCCCGCTCCTCCTGGCCGGCGTTCCCCCGGCCCCGGCGCAGCCGCTCGATGCCCAGCGGGCGGCGCTCGCCGTCGCCCGGGTCGGCGAGCTCGAGGAGGAGCTGCGCCGGCTGCGCGGCCGCATCGAGGCGCTCGAGCTCGAGCGCGACCGGCTGCGCGAGCGGATCGAGCGGCTCGAGCGCCGGCTCGACGACCGGCTCGCGGCGATCGAGGGCGGCCGCGCCGAGCCGTCGCCGGCGGAGGTCCGCCCGGCACCGCCGACCGTCGGCCGCGGCGCACCGGCCGCGACCGGCGGTGTCGCGCCGAGCCCGCCGCAGCCCCCGGCCGCCCCGCTCCGGCCGGCCCCGCCGACCGGTGCGGCCGCGCCCGGTACGACGAGTCCGGCTCCAGCGACGACCGCGACCAACCCGGCGACGGCCGGCCGGCCCGCCGGCCCGCCGGTGGAGAGCGACCTCGCCGCCCGCCGCGGCTACGTGCTCGGCACCATTCCGCGCGAGGCGATCCTCGGCACCGAGCCCGCACCCGGTACCACCGCGCCGGCCCCGGCCCGCCCCGGCCAGCCGCCCGCCCAGGCCGCCCCGGCGCCCGCCCAGCAGCAGGCGGCGCGGGCCGCACCCACGGGTCCAGCCCCCGGCGGGCCCACCGCCGCCGGCCGCTGGGCCGCCGCCCGCGAGCTCCTCCAGAAGGGCGAGTGGGAGGCCGCGGAGGACGCTCTGCGCCGTTACATCGAAGACTTCCCGAACGATCCCAACGCCTCGACCGCCGCCTACTGGCTCGGCGAGACTTTCCTCGTACGCGAAGACTGGCAGAACGCGGCCGCGACCTTCGCCCGCAACTACCGAACCTACGGGCCCGAGGCGCCGCGCGCTCCGGACAATCTCTTGAAGCTCGGCGTGGCACTCGCCCGCCTGGGCGACAAGGAAAAGGCCTGCCAGACCTTCGCCGAACTGGAGCGCCGCCATCCGACGGCCTCTTCGGCGGTCCGCCAGGCCCTCGCCCGTGAGCGCGTCGCCGCCGGCTGCAGCTGAGCCGATCGCGCCCGAAGCGATCCCGCTCGGGGCCGAGGAGCTCGCCCGTCGCCTCGACCTCCTGGGGCCCTTCGAGCGGCCGCCCAGGCTCGCGGTCGCCGTGTCGGGCGGGCCGGACAGCCTCGCCCTCCTCCTGCTCGCCGATCGCTGGGCACGTGCTCGGGGCGGCACCGTCCGCGCCCTCCACGTCGATCACGGGCTCAGGCCCGGTTCGGCCGGCGAGGCGGCGCGCCTCGCCGGCTGGCTCGCCGCCCGCGCCATTCCCTGCCGGATCCTCGCCTGGACCGGCCCGCGGCCCACGAGCCGGATCCAGGAATCGGCACGCGCCGCCCGCCTCGCCCTCCTCGAGGCGGCCTGCGCAGAGGCCGGCATCCTCCATCTCCTGCTCGCCCACCAAGCCGGCGACCAGCGCGAGACCGCAGCGATGCGGCAGGCGCGCCGCAGCGGCCCCGAGGGGCTCGCGGCGATGGCGGCGGTCCGCGAGACCGGCCGGGTGCGCATCATCCGCCCGCTGCTCGACGTCCCCAAGGCACGCCTGCGCGCCACCCTCGAGGCCCTCGGCCAGCCCTGGATCGAGGATCCGAGCAACCGCGACCCGCGCTTCGAGCGGGCGCGGCTGCGGGCCGCCGGGGCCGCCGCGGCACCGACCCCGGCCGACATCGCGAGCGCCGGTGAAAGGCGCGCCCGGCTCGAACTCGCGCTCGCCGAACTCGCGGCCCGGATCGTCCGGCCCGATCCCGCGGCGAGGCGGCTCCTGCTCGATGCGGCGGGTCTAGAGGCGGCGCCGGCCGAGCTGGCCGCTGCCTTGCTGCGGCGTGCGGTCGCAAGCGTGGGTGGTGGCCGCTACCCGCCGCCTCCGGCGGCCGTCGCCCGGCTGCTCGCGGCCCTGCTCGCGCGCGAGCCGACGCGGCGGAACCTCGCCGGCTGCCTCCTCACCCGCCGCCGGGGTCTGGTCGCGATCGAGCCCGAGCGGCGGCCGGGCCGGGAGGCAGCGGTGCGGCCCGGCCCGGCGCTCGTCGGTGCGGCCTTCGTGCCGATGTTGCTTGAGGGTCCCGACCGCCTATGTAACATTCCCGAGGCGGTCTCTGGCCAGGCTCGGCCCGCGCGCGTCCCTCCCGACCCGACCGCGCCGTCCGACCGGTGCCCGCGCCCGTCGACCGGTGAAGGACCGATCCCTTGAACAACTTCTCGAAGAACCTGGCGCTCTGGGTGATCATCGGCCTCCTGCTGATCGCCCTCTTCAACCTCTTCCAGAGCCCCTCGGCGCGCGGGCCGCAGACGAGCCTAGCCTTCTCCGAGTTCCTGGCCGAGGTCCAGGCCGGCAAGGTCGCCGACGTCGTCATCCAGGGCAACGCGATCAGCGGCCACTTCGCCGACGGGCGGCTCTTCACGACCTACGCACCGAACGACCCCAACCTGGTCGACCGGTTGACCGGGGCGGGCGTGCGGATCGCCGCCATGCCGATCGACGACAACATGCCGTCGCTCGTGGGCGTGCTCGTCTCCTGGTTCCCGATGCTGCTCTTGATCGGCGTGTGGATCTTCTTCATGCGCCAGATGCAGTCGGGTGGCGGGAAGGCCATGGGCTTCGGCAAGAGCCGAGCCCGGCTTCTGACCGAGAAGCACGGTCGGGTGACCTTCGCCGACGTGGCCGGCATCGACGAGGCCAAGGAGGAGCTCCAGGAGATCGTCGAGTTCCTCAAGAACCCGCAGAAGTTCCAGGCGGTGGGCGGCCGCATTCCCAAGGGCTGTCTGCTCGTGGGCCCGCCCGGTACCGGCAAGACGCTCTTGGCCCGGGCGATCGCCGGCGAGGCCAACGTGCCCTTCTTCACGATCTCGGGCTCCGACTTCGTCGAGATGTTCGTGGGCGTGGGCGCCTCGCGCGTGCGCGACATGTTCGAGCAGGCCAAGAAGCACGCCCCCTGCATCGTCTTCATCGACGAGATCGACGCGGTGGGCCGCCATCGCGGTGCCGGGCTCGGCGGCGGCAACGACGAGCGCGAGCAGACCCTGAACCAGCTGCTGGTCGAGATGGACGGCTTCGAGGCGAACGAGGGCGTCATCCTGATCGCCGCCACCAACCGGCCCGACGTCCTCGACCCGGCCCTCCTGCGGCCCGGCCGGTTCGACCGCCAGGTCGTCGTGCCGAACCCGGACGTGCTCGGCCGCGAGCGGATCTTGAACGTCCACGTCAAGAAGATCCGGGTCGCCCCCGACGTCGACACCAAGATCATCGCCCGCGGTACCCCCGGCTTCTCCGGCGCCGACCTCGCCAACATCGTCAACGAAGCGGCGCTCCTGGCCGCTCGCCAGGGCAAGCGGGCGGTCACCATGGCCGACTTCGAGGCGGCCAAGGACAAGGTCATGATGGGCGCCGAGCGGCGCTCCATGGTCATGACCGAGGAGGAGAAGCGGCTCACCGCCTATCACGAGGCCGGGCACGCGGTGGTCGGCTATTTCTCGCCCGCCTCCGACCCGATCCACAAGGCCACGATCATCCCGCGCGGCCGGGCCCTCGGGATGGTCGTCCGGCTGCCCGAAGGCGACCGCATCTCGGTCAGCCGCGAGAAGCTCATGGCCGACATCGCCGTCGCCATGGGCGGCCGGGTCGCCGAGGAGCTGATCTTCGGCTACGACAAGGTGACCGCCGGTGCCGCCTCCGACATCCAGCAGGCCACCAAGATCGCCCGCCACATGGTCACCCAGTGGGGCATGAGCGAGAAGCTCGGACCGGTGGGCTACGCCGAGAACCAGCAGGAGGTCTTCCTCGGCGCCCAGCTCACCCAGATCAAGAACGTCTCCGAGGCCACCGCTCAGCAGATCGACGCCGAGATCCGCCGCATCGTCGAGACCGGCTACGCCCGGGCGCGCGAGATCCTGACCGAGAAGATCGATCTGTTGCACGCCCTCGCCCGAGCCCTCCTCGAGCACGAGACGCTGACCGGCGAGGAGGTGGCGGCCGTGATGCGCGGCGAGCCCGTGGCGGCGGTCCGGCGGACGACCGAGGCCGCGTCGGCCAGTGGGAGCGGCGGGCCGCGGCGCGGCTCGGTGCCGACCTCGGCCCGGCCGGAAGCCGAGGAGGGTCCGGGCGGGATCGCACCCAGCCCGCAGCCCGGCACCTGAGCGGCGGGCGCGGCGGAGCCCGCCGCCGCGCCCTCTCGCGCGGCCCCTCGAAGGGGCGGGCTCGCCGTCTCGGGCGCCGGCCGGGGGCGCTCACGAGCCGAGCGGCGGCAGCCGCCGCTCGAGCAGGCGGAACAGGAGCGGTGCGGCGACCACCACGAGCGCGATCCGCACGATGTGCATCGCCGCCACGAACGCCGGATCGTCGGTGAGTGCGAGTGCCACGAGGCTCATCTCGGCGAGCCCGCCCGGGGCGAGCGCCAGAATGAGGAGCAGCGGCGGCAGCCCGCTCGCTCGGGCGAGCAGCCAGCCGGACGCCAGCGCCGCGGCCAGCATGAGGACCGTGAGCCCGAGGCCGCTCGCCACCGCCTGGGCGACCCGCGGCACCGAATAGCCCGCGAAGCGGCCGCCGACCTGCGCGCCGATCACGAGCTGGGCGAGCGCCACCACGAATACGGGGGGCGCGCCGTGCACGATCCCGCTCAGATGTGCCCCGGCGCTCGCGAGCATGGGCCCCAGAAGGCCCGGTGCCGGCAGCCGCGAGAGCCGGCCGAGCCCGAGCCCGACGAGGCCGCAGAGGAGGAGCACGGCGAGGTCCCGCGCTCCGGCCGCCGCCCGGGCCGTCGCCGGCACGGTCGGGATCGCATGCCCCATCGCCCGAAGGGCGATGGGGATCGCCAGGACCACGAGCAGGATCCGGGTGCTGTGGACGAGGGCGATGGTCCGGAGATCTCCCCCGGCCCGATCGCCCAGGACGATCATCTCCCCGAGCCCGCCCGGGGTCGCCGAGAACCAGGCGGTGGGCGGATCGAGTCGCGCGACCCGGCGAAGGTAGAGGTAGGCGAGAAGGGTGACACCCGCCACGTAGGCCGGCAGGGCGAGCAGGATGGGCAGCCAGCGGAGAAGCTGCTCGAGCACCTCTCGGTCGAACCCCGAGCCCAGGAGCACGCCCAGGACGGCGATCGTGGGGCCGCGCAGCGCCGCCGGTACGGCGAGGGGGGCCCCAGCGAGGCTCGCGATCGTGGTCGCGAGCATGGGCCCGAGCATCCAGGCGAGCGGCACGTGCAGGATCGTGAAGAGGAGCCCGCCCGAAGCCCCGATCGCGAGCGCCAGGGCGAGCTTCGGCAGATTGGCCCGGCTCACCGCCCGTTCCGCCGCCCGGCCTGCTCAGGCGCCCTGGGCGAGCGGGGCGGGACGCTCCTCCACGGGCTGCAGCCGCCGGTCGAGCAGGCGGATCAATGCGAGCCCGGGCAGGGCCGCCACGGTCGTGAGTAGGATGAAGCCCGGCCAGCCGAGTGCCGCCTGTAGGAGCCCCGCGAAGCCGGCCAGGAACGTGCGCGCCTGGGCCATCAGCGAGGAGAGGAGCGCATATTGCGTGGCCGTGTAGGTCACGTTGCAGAGCGCGCTCAGATAGGCCACGAAGGCGGTCGTCCCCATGCCGCCCGCGAGGTTCTCGATCGTGATCGTGAGGCCGAGCACGAAGAGGTCGTGGCCCGCCCACCAGAGGAGAATGAAGGCGAGGTTCGAACCCATCTGGGCGAGACCGCAAACCCAGAGCGCGGGCAAGAGACCGAGCCTCTTGACCACGAGGCCGCCGAGCACCCCACCCGAGAGGACCGCGACGAGGCCCCAGCTCTTGACGATCGCCGCGACCTCGCTCTTGGCGAAACCGAGCTGCACGTAGAGCGGGCTCGTGAGCGCGCCCAGAAGCGCATCGCCGAGCTTGTAGAGCACCACGAAGAGCAGGATCAGGAGCGCCGTCGCCGCCCCGTTGCGGGCGAAGAACTCGGCGAAGGGTGCGACCACCGCCTGCTCGAGGCGGAAGGCCAGGCCGCTCCGGCCCGGCGGCGGCGGCGGCTCGCCCGGGACCGCCGGCTCCGGGAGCGCGAGCGTGACCGCGACGGCGGCCAGCAGCAGCGCCGCCATGGCGCCGTAGGCCAGCTCCCAGCCGTACCACTCGGCTAGGAGGAGCGCCCCCGCCCCCGAGACGAACATGGCGAGCCGATAGCCGATCACGAGCATCGCGGCGGCCGCGCCCTGCCGGTCACGACTCACGAGCTCGACCCGGAAGGCGTCGATCACGATGTCCTGGGTCGCCGACAGGAACGCGACCAGCACCGCGAGGGTCGCCACGCGGGCGAGGCCCGCGCCCGGGTCGGCGAGACCGAGGGCGAAGATCGCGGCGGCGAGCGCCAGCTGGGTGGCCAGGAGCCAGCCGCGCCGTCGACCGAGCGCACGGGAAAGGAGCGGCAAGGGTACCCGGTCGACCACCGGTGACCACAGGAACTTCCAGCCGTAGGCGAGGCCGACCCAGGCGAAGAAACCGATCGCCGCGACCTCGACCTTGGCCTCGGCGAGCCGCATGGTGAGGGTGCCGCCGGTGAGCGCCAGCGGCAGGCCCGAAGCGAAGCCCAGGAGGAGGACGCCCAGGACCCTGGGCTCGAGATAGACCCGGGCGGCATCGCCCCAGCGCCGCGCGGCGACTTCCGCGCTCATCCGGCCTCGCGCGTCGAGCCGTCCGCGGGACCCGGCCCGCGTTCCCGCAGCGGGACCCCGCGGGGCACGTGCCCGACCACCCGTCGCCCCGGCCCGGAGCGAGCGCGCGATCCGCCGGGGGTGGGTTCCGGGTTCAGAAGAACCGCTCCTGAACCTCGACGATGTCGCCCGGCAGGATCGGCTGGGTCGGCGGTACCAGCACTCCCTGGGCGTTGGCTCCGCCGCGCTTCAAGACCAGCGCGTCCTGCTTGGCCCGGTAGGTGTAGCCACCGGCGATGGTAACCGCCTGGAGAGCGGTCATGCCGTTGACGTACTCGTACTGGCCGGGCCGGTTGACCTCGCCCAGGATGTAGAAGGGTCGATAGTTGGTGACCTCGACGCTCACCTGGGGATCGACCAGATAGCCGTCCCTGAGCTTGGCCTTGATCCGCTCCTCGAGCTCGCGGGTGGTGAGGCCGTAGGCCCGGATCTCGCCTACGAGCGGCATGGCGAAATTGCCGTTCCCGTCGAGCGTGAACTCGCCCGAGAGATCCTCGTGGCGGAAGACGACCACCTTCACCTTGTCGCCCGAAGCGAGCGTATAGGGCGGCGTGCTGATCGGCGCGGGCGCACCGGCGGCACCCGCTGCCGGTGTCCCGACGATCTGCGCGGGTGGAGGCGAGCTCCCGCAGGCGACCAGCAGGAGGAGAGCGCCCAGGCCCAGCCATCGGCGCGTCGCTTCGACCAGCCAGACCAGCATTTCCGACCTCGCCTTACTCGCCGGCCGCGGCCGCCGCTCGGCGGCACCGCGCGGCGTCGCCCGGAAGGTATGGAGAAGCCGGCCGGCGGACAAGACGAAGCCGGCCCCGCTTCCCCACTCAAAGACGCGCCGTCACCCCGATCCGCATCAGGTGCCGATCGTAGTCGGCGCCGTTCACATCGGAGTCGCGGGTGGCGAACTCGTAGGTGGCGTCGAGGCTCAAATTGCGATTGAGCAGATAACGCGCCCCGGCGCGCGCCCGGTAGGTGTGGTCCGTCCGATCGATGCCTTGGAAATCGTCGCGGGTGAAGCTCAGCCTGCCGTTGAGGATCAGGTTCCGCAACAGTTCGTGCTGGACCTCGGCCCCGATATTGGTCTGCAGGTCGGCCGAAGCACCGTTCTGGGTGGTCTCGACGATCCCACCACCCGCCTCGAAGATGAGCGAGGTGAGGCCCGTGATGTTCCAGGTGAGCTTGGCCTGACCGCCCGGACCGCTCACGCTGTCGAGATCCTCGTCGTCGTACTCGCGGTAAATGTAGCCGACTTGGACCTCGCCGAAGAGAATGCCGGTGATGTCGATGTCGGTACCGACCGAGAAGCCCCAGCCCTTGGAGTCGCGGTCGAACCCGGCGATGTCGGGCGTCTTGTCGTAACGGACGACCGTGTAGTCACCCTGGACGAAGACGTTGAAGCGCGGGGAAATCTTGTAACCGATACGGAGGTCGCCGTTGAGTTCGATGTTGTCGCGGCGATCCTCGTTGAAATCCTCTTCCTCGTAGTCGAGCCGATTGAGGGCACCGCCCACGACGAAGTAGACGAGATTGAAGTCGTGCCGGTAGCCGAGCCGGGCGAGCCCGTCGAAATAATTGACCAGGTTCTCCGAGCCGACCGACTCCGGCGACTCTCGGCCCTCGTGCCGGCGCTGCAGATAGAGATCGGCGAACAGGACGTCGTTCCGTGTGATGTCGAGCCGGCCATTGATCGAAGCGCCGAAGTCCTGATAGTTGTTCTCGTCGAACTCCTCGTAGAGCGCGAAATCGCCGAACAGGCTCATGTTCAGCGCATGCCGCGACCATTGAGACGCGGCGGTGATCCGCGGCCGCACCAGCAAGCCGAAATCGTCCTCCTCGTTGTTCTCGAGGGCGAAGACATTGCTGTCGTACTCGCCACCGACCTGGAGGCTCGGATAGACCAGGAACCCACCGGCGCGGATGCCGAGCGGGTCGAACTGCGGCCGCCGCCGCTGCTCGACCGTGACGTTCCGTTCGGGCTCGGGCGCCGGCTGCTGGGCCAGGACCGCGGGGGAAACGAGGGTCGCACCCAACAGCGCGAGCGTTCCGATCCTCGGCAGCCCAGCCATGTGCCCTCTCCTGTAGGTTGTATCGGTGCGCACAAGGAGGCGCCACCACGTGCCGTTCTCTTAGTCGAGCGGCCCCGCAGCGGCAAACCCGCCCGCGAGCGGCATCGCGGCGGGTCGCGGCCTCGACGCGTGGTTGCGTCCGGCCTGTCGCGCACCGGCCACAGCCGGCCGCTGGCGCGACCCGGCGGCCCACGCCACTTGTTGACCGGCTCGCCCGCGAAGCGAGTGCCCGTGGGGATCACGCTTGCTGCGCCGCCTCTTCCAGCGTCGCACCGCCGAACCCGAGACCCGGCCGCAGATCGCCGGTCGGCCGCCCGTGGTGCCGGCCGGCACCCGGCTCTACGCGATCGGCGACGTACACGGCCGGCTCGACCTCCTCCGGGAGATGGAAGCCCTGATCGAGGAGGACCTCGCCGCCGCCCGCCGGCCGCTGCACACCGTCCTCGTCCTGCTCGGCGACTATGTCGATCGCGGCTTCGACAGCCGACGCGTCCTCGATCATCTGATCGGCGTCTCCCCGTTGCGGCGGCTGCCGCGAGTCCTCCTGCTCGGCAACCACGACCTCTGGTTGCGCGAATTCCTGGCCGGAGCCCCGGTCGGCGAGTCCTGGCTGCAGTTCGGCGGCGATGCCACCCTCGCGAGCTACGGCGTCGGCCTCGATCGCACGCTGCCCGAGGCCGAGCGGCTCGCCGCCGCCCGGGCGGCACTCCTCGAGCGTTTCCCCGAGGCGCACCGCCACCTCCTCGAGCGGCTCGAGCCGGCCTTCTCGTTCGGCGACTATTTCCTCTGCCACGCCGGCGTCCGCCCGGGCGTGCCGCTCGAGGCGCAGAGCGAAGCCGACCTCCTCTGGATCCGCGAGCCGTTCCTGAGTTACACGGGCGAGTTCGGCAAGATCGTGGTGCACGGCCACACCCCGAGCGAGGAGCCGGTCGTGCGCCGCAACCGGATCGGCATCGACACCGGCGCCTGCTGGACGGGTCGGCTCACTTGCCTCGTCCTCGAGGGCGACGAGCAGCGCTTCCTCGCGACCGGCGGCCCGGGCGTCCCTCCCGGCTGAACCGCACGACGCGTCCGACCCGCGGTTGCGGAGGGACCGCGAGCGCCCTAGATCGCGGGCTCATGCCGCGAACCCTCCGCCTTTCGGGCGTCGTCCTCGTGCTCGCCTCGCTCGCTCTCGCGGCACCCGACGTCCGGGCCCAGCCGGCGATCCCGGCCCAGCTCCCGACCGCCGTCGGCGCGCCCGCGCCGAGCGCCGCCGAGCTCGACGCGTTGATCCGCGAGCTCGAGGATCCGAAGGCTCGCGCCGAGCTCGTCGCGAAGCTGCGCGCGCTGCGGGCCGCCGGCAGCGGCCCCGTCGCCGAGCCGCCGGCCGAGGTCGGCGTCGCCGAGACCGCGCTCGACCAGGCGAGTCGCCTCCTGGTCGAACGGCTCGAGGCCACCTTGCGGGTGTTCGGCACGCTCGGTGCGCTGCTCGGCAATCTGCCGCAGCTCGGCGAATGGCTCGCCTTCCAGCTCGAGAACGAGTATCGTCGCGAGCTCTGGCGCAATGTCGGGACGGGCGTCGCCCAGGCGCTCGGCGTGGCCGCCCTCGTGGCCTTCCTGGTGGCCCGGCTGGTCCGCCGCCGGCGGCCCGAGGGCCCGCTCTCGGGCGCGCTCCGGCTGCGCGCCGCGGCCCTCGACCTGCTGCCCGCCACCGTCTTCGCCGGAGTGACCGGGCTCATCCTCGACCAGGGCGGCTTCCTGCCGGCCGCCGCCAGGGTCGCCTGGCTGGTGGTCGCCGCGGTGCTCGTCGATCGGGTGCTGACCGTCGCCGCCCGCCATCTGGCCGAGGCCGGGGGCCTGCCGCCACCCGGGACGCCGGCTCCGGCCGATTCGCCCGCCTCGATCCTGCGCGCGGCGCTGCGCATCGCCCGCCTGTTCGTGTTCGGCAACACCGCCCTTCTGGTCGCCGGCCGACTCGGCCTGCCGCCCGACCTCTACGACGCCGCCTCGAGCCTGCTCGTGATCCTCGTGGCGCTCGCCCTCACGGTCGCGATCCTCGTGCGCCGGGCGGTCATCGAGCGGGCGATGCGGGCGCTCGGCCGCTGGATCGAGGCCGACTTCCTGCGCCGGCTGCTGCTGTTGGACCTCCTGATCGGGAGCGCGCATCTCTGGCTCGTGGCGCTCGTTTGGCTCAATGCCGCGCTGCTCGTACTCGGCCTCGGCCGGGGTCCGGCACGCGCCACCCTCGCCACCCTGGCCGTGCTCGCCGCCGCCCACTTCGCCCTCACCTGGCTCGATCGGCCGACGGCGCCGCCGCGCCCCGCAGCCGAGGGCGAAGAGCCGGCCGAGGCCGCGCCCGTAGCCGAGCCGCCGTTCGGCACCCGGCTCCTCAAGGCCGCGGTCAAGCTCGCCGCTCTCGTCCTCCTGCTCGAGGCCTGGGGGGTGGGCCTGATCGCCTGGCTCGCGAGCCCGGAGGGCCGCGCCACCCTCGCCAAGGGCCTGCGCATCGGCTTGATCCTCGCCGTCTGCTACGGCCTCTGGCGGCTCGGCTCCTGGTGGATCGGCGGCTACATCGCCGCCCGCGACGCGCAGGGCAACGTCCGCTACTCCAACCGCGCCCGCACCGCGGCGGCGATCGCCCGGAGCGTCATGGTCGTCCTGCTCGTGCTGATCGCCGCCGTCTCGGTGCTGGGTGAGCTCGGCATCCAAGCGACCCCGCTCCTGGCCGGTGCCGGTGTGGTCGGCCTCGCCGTCGGCTTCGGCTCGCAGAAGCTCGTCCAGGACATCATCAATGGCCTCTTCATCCTGCTCGGCGACACCATCCGGGTCGGCGACGTGGTCGACCTCGGCGGCCGCTCCGGCGTAGTCGAGGCGATCAGCATGCGCACCGTGACGCTGCGCGCCTACAACGGCGACGTCCACACCATCCCCTTCGGCACGATCGACAGCATCACCAACATGACCCGCGACTATTCGTTCTGGGTCCTCGACCTCGGCGTCGGCTATCGGGAGAACGTCGACCGGGTGGTCGCGGTTCTGCACGAGATCGAGGCCCAGCTGCGCCGCGAATGGCCCTGGCGGCGGCTGATCCTGGAGCCGCTCGAGATCGCCGGCCTCGATCGCTTCGGGGATTCCGCGGTCGTGATCCGCGGCCGCATCAAGACCCGGCCCGGCGAGCAGTGGCGCGTCGGCCGCGAGTTCAACCGCCGCCTCAAGCGCCGCTTCGACGAGCTCGGCATCGAGATCCCCTTCCCGCAGCGCACCGTCCATCTGATCGCCGAGCCTCCGTCCGCGACCCGCGCGGCCGCGCCGGCGGCCGCCCCGCCGGCCCGGGAAGAGCCCGCGCGGCCCGGGGCCGCCGGCGGCTAGGGCGGGGAGCTCCGAAGCTGCCCCACCCCCGCCGGCTCGCGGCCCTCCTCCTCCTGGCGCTGCTCGCCGCCTGCGGCCGCGGCGAGGGCCCCGACCTCGCCGCGCTCGTCGAGGAGGAGGAGCCGCTCGGCCGGCTCGCCTACGAGGTCCGCTTCGAAGGGTCGCTCGATCCCGAGCTCCTGGCCGCCCTCGAGGCGGCCTCGACCACCGTCCAGCAACGCTCCCGCCCGCCGGTCGACGAGCTCCAGCTCGCCCGCCGCGCCGAGCGCGACCGGCCGGCGCTCGCAGCGGCGCTGCGCGGTCTCGGCTACTACCGGGGCTCGGTCGCGGTGACGGTCGAGACTCTGCCGGCTCCGCCGCCGCCGGCCGAGGGCGAGCCGGCCGCCCCGGCCGAAGCGCCACCGCGTGCCCGGGTCGTCTTCGCGGTCGATCCCGGCCCGCGCTACCGGTTCGACCGGCGTGCGATCGAGCTCGTGGGCCCGGCCGAGGGCTTCGATCCACCGCCGCCCGGCCGGCTCGGGCTCGAGCGCGACGCGCCGGCGATCGCCCAGAGGGTGCTCGACGCCGAGGCGGCGCTGGTCCGTGCCGCCCAGCGGGCCGGGCACGCCTTCGCGAAAGCCGCACCGCGCGAGGTCGTGGTCGACCACGACCGTCGGACGATGGACGTCACCCTGAGGCTCGAGCCCGGCCCCGTGCTGCGCTACGGGCCGATCCGCTTCGAGGGGGCCGAGGGGATCGCCGAGCGCTATCTGCGCCGCCTCGTTCCGGCCCGCGAGGGCAGCCGTTTCGACATCGAGGATCTGGAGCGCGGCCGCGCCGCGCTCGCCGACAGCGGCCTCTTCGCCGCCGTCGGCCTCGTTCTGCCGGAAGCACCGCCGGCCGACGGCAGGCTCCCGGTCACCTTCGCCCTGGTCCAGCGCAAGCACCGGACCATCGGCGGTGGCGTCGGCTACGTCACCGACGAGGGGCCGAACCTGCGCGCCTTCTGGGAGCACCGCAACTTCCTGGGCGCGGGCGACCGGCTGCGCACCGACGCCCATCTCTCGCCCGTGCGGCAGAGTGCCGAGGCGCAGCTACGGATGCCCGAGCTCGGCGCCCGCGGCCAGAGCCTGCTCTTCGGCGGCACGCTCCTGGCCGAGCGGCTCGAGGCCTACGACGCCCGCTCGGCCAGGCTCTCGGGCGGGGTCGAGCGGCGCCTCGCCCGGGGGCTCGTGGGCTCGCTCGGCGCCGCCTACCGCTTCGCCGACATCGAGGACCGCGGCGAGCGCGAGCGCTTCGCTCTCCTCTCCCTCCCCGGCCGGCTCGCCCTCGACCGCTCCGACAATCTCTTCGACCCGACCCGCGGCGGCCGCGTCGCCGTCGAGCTCGCCCCCTATTGGGACACGCTCGGCATCGGCTCGCACTTCTTGAAGGGCCGGGTCGTGGCGAGCGCCTATTGGCCGGTCCGCAACCGGCCACGGCTCGTGCTCGCCGGCCGAACGGCGGTCGGCGCCATCACCGGGGCCGCCCGCGATTCGGTGCCGGCCGACGAGCGCTGGTACGCGGGCGGCGGCGGCTCGATCCGCGGCGTCCCCTTCCAGAAGGCCGGGCCGATCGACCGGCACGGCGATCCCGTGGGCGGCCGCTCGGTCCTCGAGCTCTCGATCGAGTTGCGCTGGTCGATCACCGAGAGGATCGGCCTCGTCGGCTTCCTCGACGCCGGCAACGCCTATCCGGGGTCGCTCCCCGAGCCCTCGGCCGGGCTTCGCTTCGGCAGCGGACTCGGCCTGCGCTACGCCACGCCCGTGGGACCGCTCCGACTCGACATCGGCGTGCCCCTCGACAAGAAGCCCGAGGTCGACGACCCGTTCCAGCTCTATCTGAGTCTCGGCCAAGCCTTCTGAGGCCGGCGCTTCCGGCAGCCCGCCGGGGGCCGCCCGGACGGCGCTCGCCCTCGGCACCTCCCTCGGGCGGGCCGGCTCGGGCGCCGGGCTCGCCCCGACCGCCCGCCCGGGCTACAAGGAACGCACAGCCTCCCGCTCGGACCTCGGCCGATGCTCGCCCGCCTCGCCCGCCTCCTCGCCTTCCTGGGACTCGCCCTCCTGACCCTGCTCGCGGCGGCCTTTGGCTTCGTGCAGACCGGCTTCGCCAAGTCTCGGCTCGAGACCATGCTCGAGCGCACCCTCGCGGGCGAGACCGGCGGGGCCGAGGTGCGCGGCCTCTCGGGCCTCCTCCCGTTCGCGGTCCGCCTCGAGCGGCTGCGGCTCGCCGATGCCGAGGGAGTCTGGCTCGAGATCGACGACGCGCGAATCGACCTCGCCCCGACCGCCCTCCTGGCCGGCCGGGTCGAGCTGCGCGAGGCCTCGGCCGGGAGGGTCGCGGTCCACCGTCTGCCACCGGGCGAGCGCGAGGCGGAGCCGGCGACGGCCGGGTTGCCGGAGCTGCCGGCCCTGCCCGAGAGCCTGCCGCCCGTCGCCCTCGAGCGGCTCGCCCTGCCGCGGGTCGAGCTCGGTGCCCCGGTCCTGGGGAAAGCCGCCGTGCTCGCGGTCGAGGGCCGTGCCGCCGTGGCCCCCGACGGCCGTGGTGCCTCCGCCACGCTCGCGCTGCGCCGCACCGACCAGGCGACCGCCGAGGCCTCGCTCGAGGCCGGCCTCGACCTCGCCGGCCGCGCGCTGGCGCTCCGCCTCGAGGGAAGCGAGCGGGGCGGGCTCGTCGCCGCCGCCACGGGCCTCCCGCGAGCCGGCGAGGCGAGGCTGCGTATCGTCGGCGAGGGCCCGCTCGCCCGCTGGCGGGCGAGCCTCGCGGCCAGCCTCGAGCGGGTCGGCGCGCTCGACGGCACACTCGCCCTCGACCTCGAGGGGCTGCCCGCGGTCGAGCTCGAGCTCGGGGGCCGCCTCGAGCCCGAGGGGGCACCGGCGAGCGTGCTCGCCGCCCTCGGCGAGCGGCCCGAGCTCGCCTTGACCCTGCGGCCGGAGGGGCCCGAGCGGCTGCGGCTCGAGCGGCTGCGCCTTTCCACCCGGGCGCTGTCGGCCGAGGGCGCGGGCACGCTCGATCTCGCCGGTCGCACCCTCGAAGGCCGGCTCTCGGCCGAGGCCGCCGATCTCGCGCGGCTCGCGGGTCTCGCCGGTACCCCGCTCGCGGGCCGCCTGCGGCTTTCGGCCGAAGCCTCGGGTGCGCTCGACACCCCGGACGCGAAGCTCACCCTCGAGGGCGACGGCCTGCGCGCCGCCGGGTTCGCGACCGACGCGCTCCGCCTTTCGCTCGCGGGTCGACCGCTCGAGACCGAGCCCGGCGCCCTGCTGCTCTATCTCGAAGGCCGTGCGGAAGCCGCGACGTTCGCCGGCCGCCCGATCGGCGAAGAGCGGCTCGTGCGGATCGAGGGCGAGGCCGTGCACCGACCCGACGCACCCTTGCGGATCGCCGGTCTCGATCTGACCCTGGCCGGGCTCGAGACCCGCGCGGCCGGCGAGCTCGAGCTCCGCACCCTGACCGGCGAGTTGCGTTTCGAGGCGCGCACCGCCGATCCGCGGGGGCTGGCCCCGCTCCTCGGCGCGGGCGTGCCCCTGCCCGGGGGCCGGATCCTCCTCGGCGCCGACCTCCGCCTGGCCGGGCTCGATTCGATCGAGGCGAAGCTCACCCTCGGCGCCGACGAGCTCGCGGGACTGCCGCCCGGCGTGGGCGAGCTCCTCGGCGAGCGGGCGAGCGGCATCGCCACCCTCGCCTTCCACGACCGCCGGCGCCTCGCCCTCGACGGGCTCGACCTGCGCGCCGCCGCCGCCCGCCTCGCGGGCCGGGCGAGCCTCGACCTCGGGGCGGGCACGCTCGCGGGCGCACTCGGGCTGGAGCTGCCCGATCTCGGGCCCCTCTCCGGCCTCGCGGGCGCACCCCTCGCCGGCAGCGGCCGCCTCGAGCTCGAGCCCTCGGGCACCCTCGCCCGGCCGCGCTTCGCGCTCCGTGCCCTCTTCGACCGGCCGGTTTTCGGCCCGCGCCGGCTCGATGCGCTGGAGCTCTCGGGCGGCGCCGCCCTCGCACCCGCGGGCGAGGAGTTCCGGCTCGACGCCACCGCCCGGCTCGCGGGGGAGAGCCTGAGCCTCGCCGGGGCCGGCCGGCGCAGCGGCACGAGGCTCGAGCTCGAGGCGCTCCGGCTCGACGGGCTCGGCCTCGCCCTCGCCCTCGACGGCAAGGCCACGGCGGACCTCGAGCGCGGGCTCGCGAGCGGCAGGCTCACGGGCCGGATCGCCGACCTCGGCCGCCTCGCTCCGCTGACGCTCCAGGAGTTCGCGGGTGCGGTCGAGCTCGAGCTCCGGGCCGGGGGTGAAGGCGGTCGCCAGGACCTCGACGCGAAACTCGCGGCGAGCCGCTTGTCCGGCCCCTTCGGCGCGCTCGCGGACCTGCGGCTCGACCTTTCCGGCCGCGACCTCCTGGGTCGCGGCAGCCTGCGCGGTGAAGCCGCCCTCCAGGGCCTCGCGATCCCCGAGCTCGCGCTCGATTCGGCCAGGCTGCGGGTCGACGGGCCGCTCGCCGAACTGCCCTTCGAGCTCGCCGCCCGGGGCGAGCAGGCCGGTAAGCCCCTGGCGTTCGACGCCCAGGGCCGGCTCGCCGCCCTGGCCGAGCCCCGGCGGCTCGAGCTCGCTCGGCTCTCGGGCACCCTCGCCGGGCAAGCGATCCGGCTGCGCCAGCCGGCCCGCATCACCCTCGACAAGGGCGTGCTCGACCTCGGTACCCTCGACCTCGAGGTCGGCCGCGCCTCGGCCCGCATCCGCGCGGGGCTCGGTGGCCCGACGCTCCGTGCGGAAGCCTCGCTCGAGCGGCTGCCGCTCGCCACCCTCGGAGCCTTCGGGCTGCCCGAGCTGCCCGGCACGGCGAACGCCACGCTGCGGCTCGGCGGACCCGCACGCGCACCCGAGGGGCGGCTCGAACTCACCCTCGAGGGCCTCGCGGGCGGGGCCGCCGGCCCCGCCGAGCTGCGCGCCACGGCGAGCCTCGCGGCCGGCCGCGAGCTCCGGCTCGAGGCCCGCGGCACGGGGCTGGGCCCCGAGCCCCTGCGGCTCGAACTCCGCCTGCCGGTCCTGCTCGACCTCGAGGCCGGCCGGATCGAGGCCCCGGCCGAGGGGCCGCTGTCGGGCAGCCTGCGCGGCCGGCTCGAGCTCGCGCGGCTCGCCCCCCTCTTGCCGCTCGACGGCCAGACCGTCTCGGGTCCCCTCGCCCTCGATCTCGCGCTCTCGGGCCGTCCGTCGCAACCCGCACTCCTGGGCCGGGCCGAGCTTCTGGGTGGCGACGCGCGGGACGCCGCGAGCGGGCTTCGGCTGCGCGCGATCGAGGCGATCGCCACGGCCGACGGGCAGCACCTCGTCCTCGAGCGGCTTTCGGCCCGCGACCGCCGCGACGGCCGCCTGACCGGGACGGGCAGCGTCGACCTCGCGGCCGGCCGCTTCGTTCTCCGCCTGGAGCTCGCAGGCTTCCGAGCCCTCGCCGCCGAGCTCGGCACCGCCACGCTTTCCGGCACCGCCGAGGCTCGGGGCGACGCTTCCGGCATCGACCTCGTGGCCCGGCTCGAGCTCGACCGCGCCGAGATCCGCCTGCCCGATCCGCCGCCGCCCGTGCCGGCCACGATCCCGGTCGAGGAGGTAGGCGACGGTGCCCGAGCCGATCCCGAGCCGGCCGCGGGCCCGCCCTCGCCGGTCCGCCTCGATCTCCGGCTCGAAGCCGATCAGCGCCTCTTCCTGCGCGGCCGCGGCCTCGAATCGGAATGGCAGGGTCGGGTCCGCGCCCGGGGCACGCTCGCCGAACCCGAGGTCGTGGGCCGGATCGAGCTGCGCCGCGGCCGTCTCGACCTCCTCGGCAGCCGCTTCCAGCTCGAGCGGGGGCTGATCGAGTTCGACGGCGCCCGCCCGCCCCTGCCGCGGCTCGATCTGCTCGGCACGGCCCGCAAGGCGGAGATCACCGCTCGGGTCGGGCTGCGCGGGCGTGCCCCGGGCTTCGAGGTCGTGCTCGAAAGCGAGCCGCCGCTGCCGCGCGAGGAGATCCTCGCCCGCGTCCTCTTCGGCCGCGAGATGGCCCGCATCACGCCGCTCCAGGGCGCCATCCTCGCCAACTCGATCGCCACCCTCCAGGGCGGGGGGATCGACGCGTTGAGCCCGCTGCGCCGGGCCGCCGGTCTCGACACGCTGGATGTCGGCGGCGACGCCGATTCGGGCGGTGCGCTCAGGGCCGGGAAGTATGTGAGCGAGCGCGTCTTCGTCGAGATGCAGCGCGGGATCACCCCGGAGAGCGGCCGGGCGCGCGTCGAGATCGACCTCGGCAACAATGTCCGCGGCACCACCGAGGTGCGCGAGACGAGCCAGACCGGCTTCGGCCTCGAATGGCGCTACGACTACTGAGCCCCGGACCTCGCCACCTCGGAGCCGGCGCGCCTCGGACCCGCCCGCCTCGCGATCGTAGAGACGACCCTGGCCGCACACCGTCCGGATCGGGTTCTCGCGACCGGCCTCGAGCCTGCGCCCGACACGGGTGATCCACACGTCGATCGCGCGGTCCTCGGGGCCCGGCTCGCGGCCGAGCGCGAGGCGAGCGAGCCTGCCGCGCGTGAGCACCCGGCGGCGATGGCGGGCGCAGGCCTCGAGCACCCCCACTCCGTGGTGGTGATCCGGATGTCGGCGCCGTCGGGGTCGACCAGCCGGCGCCCCTCGGGGTCGAGCCGACCGCGGCCGAAGGGAGTCGTCCGCCGGCCCGGCTCGGCGGCGACCGCCGCCGGCAGTCGGCGCAGGACCGCCCGGATCCGGGCCAGGAGCTCGCGCGGCTCGAAGGGCTTGGCGATGTGATCGACGGCCCCGGCGGCGAGCCCGGCGAGCCGGTGGTCGAGCCCCTCCCGACCGGTCGGGAACGGGAGCCCGAGCGGGCCCGGCGCCCGGCGGACGAGGGTGGCGAGCTCGAACCCGCTCGCTTCCGGCGGACCGATGTCGAGCAGGACGAGAGCGGACCGACCGGTCGAGAGCGTGGCGCGCAGGCCGGCGCCGCCGGCCACCGCCTCGACCGCGAAGCCCTGTGCGGCGAGATACTCGACGAGCAGCGCAAGCAGGTCCGGTTCGTTCTCGACGACGGGCAACCGCCGCGCTCCCCGACCGAGCCCTCCGGCCTCGCCCGAGCGACCTCTCCGGGCCTGCGGCCGCCGGCCGTGCCCCGACCCCCTCCTACACCGGCCGCATCAGGATCGCCATCCGCTGCTCCCGCAGCCGCGCATGATAGGCCAGCTGGTCGGGGTCGAGATCGGCCGCGGGTCGCCGCTCGAGCTCGAAATAACCGTGCGTGTCGCGGCCGCGCACGAGCATGGCGCTGTCCGCCGCCCCGACCACCTGGCGGACGTGCGGCGGGATGTAGCGGATCGCGAAGCCGATCCGCCGGTCGTCCGAACGGTTCTGGAAACTGCCGTGGAAGATCTTGACGTGGTGCAGCGACATCTGACCCGGCATCAGCACGATGTCGACCGCCTGTTCCTCGCCCACCTCGACCGCGATCTCCTGGCCGCGCGAGAGGAGGTTCTCCTTCGCATAAGTGTCGCGGTGCGGCACCACCTCGCGGGTGTGGGTCCCGGGCACCACCCGCATGCAGCCCGATTCGACCGTCGAGGGAGAGAGCGCCACCCAGGCGGTCACCACATCGTCCGAGCCCAGGCCCCAATAGGTGATGTCCTGGTGCCAGGCGATGTAGTCCCGGGTCTTCGGCCCCTTGGCGAAGATCACCGACTCCCAACAGAGGATGTTCGGACCGATCACGTCCTCGACCGCATCGAGGATCTTCGGATGGTGCACGAGCTCGTCGGCCCAGCGCATCGTGAGGTGCGGCTTGTGCCGCAGCTCCTTGGGCAGCTCGCCGCCGAACCGCGCCTCGTGCCGCTCGAGCGCGCCGCGGTAGAAGCGGGCCTCCTCGGCGCTGAGCACGTCGATCGGGAAGACATAGCCCTGCGTTCGATAGAACGCGACCTCCGCCTCGCTCAGAGCCTTGCCCATCTGTCTGCCTCCCGGGGCCCGATGACGACGTTATCATGGCGGCCCGCGGTCCCGCTCGCAACCGCGCCCGGCGCACGGGCCCGCGCGCCTTCCGCAGACCTCGCGCGCCCGCTAAGGGGAGCCGCGTGAGCGCCGATCCGCCGCACCTTCGAGGGCTGAACCCGGCCCAGCGCGAAGCCGCCACCTTCGGCATCGAAGGCAGCCCGCCGAAGCCCGCCCCGCCGCTCCTGGTCCTGGCCGGCGCGGGCACCGGCAAGACCCGCACCCTCGCCCATCGGGTGGCGCACCTCCTGGTCCACGGCGCCGACCCGCGCCGCATTCTCCTCCTCACCTTCACCCGCCGCGCGGCCGAGGAGATGACGCGCCGGGTCGAACGGCTCTGCCTCGAGGTCCTGGGCCCGCGCCCCGCGATCGGGGAGGGCCTCCTCTGGGCCGGTACCTTCCACGCCGTGGCCGCCCGACTCCTGCGGCTCCACGCCGAGCGCGTCGGCCTCGAGCCCGGCTTCACGGTGCTCGACCGCGCCGATGCCGCCGACCTCTTGGACCTTGTGCGGGAAGAGGAGGGGCTCGCCCGGATCGACCGGCGCTTCCCGCGGAAGGACACCTGCCTCTCGATCTACAGTCTCGCCGTCAACGCCACGGACAGTCTCGAGGCCGTGCTCGCCCGCCGCTTCCCCTGGTGCACCCAATGGCGCGACGAGCTCAAGGCTCTCTTCCGCGCCTATGCCCGCGCCAAGGCCCGCCAGGGCGTGCTCGACTACGACGATCTCCTCCTGGCCCTCGAGCGGGCCCTGCGCGAGCCCGGCCTCGCGACGGAGATCGGCGGCCTCTTCGACCACGTGCTGGTCGACGAGTACCAGGACACCAACCCGCTCCAGGGCGCCATCTTGAAGGCGCTCGTGCCGGACGGCCGCGGCGTGACCGTGGTCGGCGACGACGCCCAGGCGATCTACGGCTTCCGCGCCGCCACGGTGCGCAACATCCTGGACTTCCCGAAGGCCTTCGCCACGCCCGCGGCGATCCTCCGGCTCGAGCAGAACTACCGCTCCGTCCAGCCGATCCTGGATGCCGCCAACGCCGTCATGGGCCTCGCCCGCGAGGGCTTCTCCAAGCGCCTCTGGTCCGAGCGCCGTTCCGAGCAGAAGCCCAGGCTCGTCCATCTCGAGGACGAGCAGGCCCAGGTCGACCACGTGGTCCGAAGCGTCCTCGAAGCGCGCGAGCAGGGCCTGCGCCTCGCCGATCAGGCCGTCCTGTTCCGCACCGCGCACCATTCGGCAGCGCTCGAGGTCGAACTCGTCCGCCGCAACGTCCCCTTCGTCAAATATGGCGGTCTCAAGTTCCTCGAAGCCGCGCACGTCAAGGACGTGCTCGCGATCCTGCGGCTCGCCGAGAACCCGGCCGATCGGGTGGCGGGGCTTCGGGTCCTCCAGCTCCTGCCCGGCATCGGCCCCGGCACCGCGCGCCGGCTGCTCGACGCCGCCGCCGGTGCCGGCCGCGGGCTGGTCGGGCTCGCCGCGCTCGCGCCGCCGCCCGCCGCCCGCGCGCTCTGGCCGGTGCTCGGCGCGCTCCTGGTCGAGCTCGAGGGGGCCACAGTCTGGGCCGGCCAGATCGAGCGGGTCCGCGGCTTCTACGACCCGCTCCTGCCCGACCTCCACGACGACCCGGCACCGCGCCTTTCCGATCTCGACCAGCTCGTGGCGCTGGCGGCGCGCTTTTCCGACCGCAGGCGGTTCTTGACCGAGCTCGCCCTCGACCCGCCGGCCGCCGCATCCGACGAGGCGGGCGTGCCGCGGCGCGACGAGGACTGTCTCACCCTCTCGACGATCCACTCGGCCAAGGGCCTCGAGTGGAAAATCGTCTACGTCCTGAATTGCGTCGACGGCTGCATCCCCTCGGACATGGCGACCGGCACGGCCGAGGAGATCGAGGAGGAGCGCCGCGTGCTCTACGTCGCCATGACCCGGGCCGAGGACCGCCTCGAGCTCCTCCTACCCGAGCGCTTCTACACCTTCGGCCAGCCGCGGTCGGGCGACCGGCACGTGCGCGCCGCCCGCTCGCGCTTTCTCCCGGATCGGATCCTCGACCGGTTCGAGCGCGTCTCGACCCACCGTCCGCGCCCGACCGACGCCCCCCGCCCGTCCCCCGGCCCCACGACCGACATCCGCGCCGCCCTCGAGGCACTGTGGGAGTGAGCGGTGTCGCTTGCTTGGAACACTTCGCAAATTGTACATCGTATCCCCTCATCGCACTAGCTCGCCCATTGCCTCATGAGCTTACCAATTACATCCAGAACCACGCTGATCACGCCTTGTAATTCGCGTTGGTCTGGGCGTTGCAAGTCCACGACACGCCCTGTCGTGTGTTTCCAATAGTCACAATAGGATCTTATCGCTTTGAGATTTTCGAAGTCCGTGTCGTCGATGATCGCACCTCTTTCAAATCATTGAGCACGGCCGCCAACGTCGCGTCTTGTCTGACCTCCGAAGGAAACAGCACCTTCAGCTTCTGCTCGACGTAATCTCTCAAGCCACAGGCGATCTCGAGTGCGTCACCCTGACCGGCCTTCAAATATTCGATTGTTCTTCCCTCGAAGAGCAATATCCGGTCCGTCGCCTCGGCGCTCAGGTCGGCCCTTTCCATGGATGTCCCCACATCTTTTCCCCATCGGAGCTTCAACGCCGACTTGGCGATCTGGCGGCTGAAATTCTCTGCTAGATCCAGAAGAAAATTCGGCTCATGGGAAAGAACGACTATTTGCGGAACACGATCGAACAACGCTTTGATCCGATGACGCGTGAACTGCTTTCGACCTGCATCTTGGCTCGTGAACGGGTCGTCGAGGACGACGATGCGCTCGGCGAGGTCCGGCTTCTGTTCGAGCTGGGCCAGGAAGAAGGCGAAAGCCAACGCACTGCGGTCGCCGGCGCTCAACGTGTTCTTGAAGTTCGGCTCCCTCGGCGTCGCCTTTTTACCGACATCGATCGGCGTCTCGCGTATCGCGATGGCCCAAGCGGCCGCCGTCTTCCCCTGCGCCTGCTCTGGCTTCATCTCTTCCAGCGAAAAACCGGCGTTGAACTCCTGGAGGCGTCTGTTCACACTGTCCTTACAGCGCTCCAGAAGACGTGCGGTCGCATTGTCACGCTGCCTCTGTAATTTGCTCTTCTCTTTTTCGATTTCCTCTTTTTCGCGCTTGAGCTTGTCGTATTGGTTACAGAGAGCTTCGAGTTCCGGCGTGAAACGTCGCTGGACGAGCTCCAGGCGCGCCAGCTGCAGCTTCGCGCGTTCGACCTGTTCCAAAGAGACATCACGTTTAGTGTCCTCGATCTTTATGTTGATCGCGGCGATCGACTCGTTTCGCTCGCGGAGAACCTCGAGCATCGCTTGAAGCCGCGTTCTCGCCGCAAGGACGGCTTCGGCCGAGACCGGTTCGAGTGGGCGAGACCGTTTCGTCTCGAGCGCTGCCCTCGCCGTCGTGTAGTAGCCGTCCCAGGCCTCCTTCCATCCGCTTTCACCGCCCGGGGCGCTCCAATCGGCGGCGACAAAAGCCTCCCAGAACCGCGCCCGCTCGGTGTTTTTCGCGACGACCTCGCCGAACCTCGCCGAGGCCTCCCCGCCGAACCTCCGCTCGAGCTCGGCGAGCATCGCCTCGATCTCGGCCTTGTGCTCGCGATATCGAGCGTCGAAGACGGTTCGATAGGCACGCACGAGCTCGATCCCGGCAAGCGATTGACCACAGAACGGACAGACTTCACCCTCGACCTAGGACAGCCCGCGTTCCAGCCACTCGCGATGACCGGGCTTTCGGCCGCACTCGTCGAGGTGGCGCTGTAACGACCGTTCGGCGTCCTCGGCCAGATCCTCGAACCTGCGCCCGAGCAACGCGTCGAGCCCTTCGAGCGCCTCGGGAAGCGGCAGCGGCTCCAGCCCCTTTTCTTTGCGCAACCGTTCCGCGTTCTCGTGTGCCGCGACCTTCTTCCGCTGCTCCTCGATTTTCTGCTCGACGGCCGGGTCTTTCTCTAACGATAGGAACTCGCCGAGCTGCATATCGGTACCGACGAGCTCCTGCAGTTTTTTCGTGATATCGGTGATCTTGTTTTGAATTTGCTTCCCTTTTTCGGTCTCGTCTTCGATCTTCTTGGTGATGGCGACTCCCTCCTCCCCGACGATCACGCGATAGAGGTTGCGCTTGTGGTCGGGCTCGACGGTGTCGGTGTACAGATTCTCCCGCACGAACTGCTCGTCGAAGATCTCGATCTTCGGGCGATCCCCGCTCCAGGCCTTTCCGTCCCAGACACACCGCCCGCCACCCGAAAGGCCGAGCTCGACCCGGGAATCCCCCCGACCGTTCAGAGTCTTGCGGCCCAAGAGGATGTCCGGCTCGTTGCGGGCGAGCGAACGCAGGATCGCACAGAGCGTGGTCTTGCCCGTCCCGTTCGGCCCGTAGATCAAAGAAAGCTTGCGCAGCGCGACCGGCTTCTCGGGCTCGAATCCGTAGAACGTCCCGATTTCGGCAATTCGAACGATCGTCTCGATCACGGGCTCGCCCCCAACTCCGATATGCGGCGAGGATACGCGACGACCGTGCGCCGTCGAGGACGATCGTCGACGGTCCGCGGCGCCCCCCGCCGGCCGTCCGCCCGCGCCCGTGACCCGGCCCCCGCGCGCCGCTCGCGCGGCCGTGATCCCACGGCCGTGACGCGGATCACTGGAGCCGGCGCCCCGATCGACGTAACCTCTTCGCCAATGAACGCTCGACGTCCGAGCGGCGGGAGGGAACGTCATGGGACCTCGGCACGCCTCGCGCCTGCTGCTCGGCTTGGCCTCGGCGCTCCTGCTCCTGGGTGGGGCAGCGGCCCAGCCGGTCGTTCCCCTCGAGACCGCACCTCCGGGTGCCCCGGCTCGAGTGATCGTGGCGAAGGTCGCGGCGATCGAGCAGCCGATCGTCTACAACCGCTTCGGCTCCTTCGACCCGGCCGGCATGATCTACGCCCTCGAGCGCGATCTCGTGACGGTCACCGAGGGCGACCGGCCGATCGCCCGGCTGCGTCCCGACCGGCGGCCGCGGCCGCTCGTCCTGCGCGGCAACGTGGGCGACGAACTCGTGATCGAGTTCACCAACCGCCTGCCGCCGCTGCAGCCGAACTTCGACCCCGCGACGGGCGAGCTCTCCCGGCACGCTCCGGTGAACGGAGTCTGCCCGGGCGCCGACTGGCCGTGCACTCGGACCGCCTCGATCGTCGTCCACGGCGTGCCCGCCTTCGGCGCCGACGACCGCGCCCGCGGCCTCGTGCCGGTGGCCCCGGGCGAACGGCAGACCTACCGTTTCCGGCTCGAGCGCGAGGGCGCCTTCCTCTTCACGAGCCTCGGCGCGCCCGCGGGCGGCGAGGGCGACGGCGGCTCGCTCGTCCACGGCCTGTTCGGCGTGATCGTAGTCGAGCCCAAGGGTTCGCGCTGGTACAGGAGCCAGATCGCCCCCGAGCGGCTCGCCGCCGCCCGCGCCGCGGCCGCCCCGGATGCCTTCCTCCGCTACGATGCGGCGGATCCCGCCGCCCGGCTCGACATGCTCGCCGCCGCGGCGGACGAGCAGGGCCGCTTCGAGCTCCTCGCCGGGGATCTGAGCGCGATCGTCGACGTCTGCCCGGACTGGAACGCCGGCCGGCCCGGGGCGACCTGCGCTCGCGAGGGGCTCGCCGCGTTCCGCGAGTTCGTGGTCGTCTTCCACGACGAACTGAAGACGTTCTATCCCGAGCGGTTGCGCGAACTGCGCGAATTACCCGAAGGCGATCCGGACACGATCCTGGCGGACGTGCTGCAGGGTGTCCGCGACGGCTTCGCGATCAATTACGGCGCTTCCGGGATGGGCGCGCCGCTGCTCGCCAATCGCAAGGGCTTCGGCCCGGCCAAGGACTGTGTCGAGTGCGCCTACGAGGAGTTCTTCCTGCAGTCGTGGGCGAACGGCGACCCGGCGCTGTTGCCGACTTACGCCGACGATCCCTCCAACGTCCTCCACTCCTATCTCGGAGACCCGGTCGTCTTCCGCAATCTGCACGCCGGACCCAAGGAGACCCACGTCTTCCACCTCCACGCCCACCAATGGCTCGCCCAGCGGCTCGACGACGCGGGCACCGGCGGCCCGACCCTCGGGGTCGCCTCCTCGCCCGGCAACTATCTCGATTCTCAGACCATCGCGCCGCTCCAGTCGTTCAGCTACCCGATCTATTACGGCGGCAGCGGCAATCTCAACCTGACGCCCGGGGATTCGATCTTCCACTGCCATCTCTACCCGCACTTCGCCCAGGGGATGTGGGGTCTCTGGCGGGTCCACGACGTGTTCGAGGACGGCCGCCGCCGGCTGCCGGACGGCGAGCTCGGCCCGGGCGAACCCCTGCCGCCCCCGGGCGTGGTGCCAACCACCGGCACGCCGATCCCGGCGCTCGTCCCACTGCCGGGCCGGGCCCTGCCGCCGGCGCCGACCGCCGAGATGCCGGGCTTCCCCTTCTATATCGAAGGTAGGCCCGGCCATCGCGCGCCGCAGCCGCCGCGCGACCTCGTTCGAGACGCCGGCCTGCCGCGCCATCTCGTGACCGGCGGCACCCGTACCGTCTCGGGCATCCCGGCGGCGCAGCAGGCCGCCCTGGGCTCGGCCGGGGTGGAGGAGATCCTCCGCCTGGCGCTGGTCACGGGCGACCTGTCGGTGCACCTCGAGACCGCCCGGATCGAGCTCCTGCCGGCCGACGGCACGCCGAAGGAGCGGGCGGCCATGGCCTTCCACGCCGGCCGGCCCGCGACCGTTCCCATGGCCGACGGTACGGTGGGCCAGCGGGTCCGCTTCGCCGATGTGGAACCCGGCCTCGCCGCCGATCCGAACGTGCATCCCCCGGTCAAGGCCCGGGTGGGGTGGACCTCGCGCACGCCCGCGGGCGATCCGCGCCTTCCCTCGGGCGAACCCGCCGTCTTCTGGGTCAACGGCAACAGCCCCGATTCATCGCCCGAGGAGCCGCCCGGTGCCCCCGGCGCCCCCTTCGCCGATCCCTGCCTCGGCGTCCCGCGCGAGCAGCATGTCCGCTACCGAGTAGCGGCGATCCAGGCCGATCTCGTCGTCAACGACGCCGGCTGGCACGACCCGCAGGCCCGCCTCAACGTGCTCGCGAGCGACGCCGACCGGCTCCAGGGCAAGCGGATCGGGCGCGGTACCGACGAAGACGTCAAGCCCTTCTTCTTCCGCGCCCATTCGGGCGACTGCATCCTCTTCGAGCACGAGAACCGGCTGCCCAAGGAGCTCGCCCTCGACGATTTCCAGGTCCGCACCCCGACCGACACGGTGGGCCAGCACATCCACCTCGTGAAGTTCGACGTCCTGGCCTCCGACGGCTCGGGCAACGGCTTCAACTACGAGGACGGCACCTTCGCCCGCGAGGCGATCGTCGAGCGGGTCAGGGCCGCGACCGCGCCCGGCGGCGCGGTGGTCGGCGGCAGCGTGCGCGAGCCGGCCCCGAGCGAGTACCAGGTCACCATCCAGCGCTGGTGGGCCGATCCCCAGCTCTGGGGCCCGCCCGATGCGCCGGCCGGCAGCCGGCCGGTCGACAAGACCCTGCGCACGGTCTTCACCCACGACCATTTCGGCCCCTCCTCGATCCAGCAGCACGGCTTCTACGCAGCACTCCTGATCGAGCCCGCCGGCTCCTCCTGGTGGGACCGGATCCGGGGCCGGGACGTCACCAATCTGCCGGGCCCCGACGGCGTCAAGGACGGTCGTGGTGTCGGTACCCAGGTCCGCGTGAGCCCGCGCGCCGGCGAGGGCGAGCCGGTCGCCGAGTTCGCCCTCGCGATCGCCGACTTCGCGCTGCTCTACGAGTCCTGTACGGCGGGGGCCGCCTGCCGCGACCCGGTCGGGCCCGACGCGCACGGCCTCGAGCAGACGGCCCATCTCGTGGCCACCCGCCCGCCCCGCCTGTTGACCGACACGCATCGGGCCGAGCTCGAGCTGCGCCGGGCGGCACTCGCCGGCGAGCGGCCGATCGCCCCGCCGCGGCTGCCCGAGGCGATCTCGACCGACCATCACGACCCCTATCTGCTCAACTACCGCAACGAGCCCCTGCCGCTTCGAGTGGGCGAGCGGCAAGGCTCGGGCTCCTGGCGGCAGAAGCCGGGGGCGGAGGGCGATCTCGCCGCCGTCTTCTCGAGCGTGGTCCACGGTCGCGACCCGGCCACCGAGGTCCCGCTCTTCCAAGAAGGCGAGCGCGTCCAGATCCGCCTCGTCCAGGGCGCCCAGGAAGTCCAGCACGTGCTCGCCGTCCAGGGCCTGTCCTGGCCACGCGAGCCGAACGACCCGGGAAGTTTCCGCATCGCCGCCCAAGAGATCGGCATCTCCGAGCATTTCGAGCTCGACCTCGTGATGCCCGGCGTGGCGGACGGGGCGGAGCGCGTCGACCTCCTCTACCAGGACGCCACCGTAGACGGTCTCTGGAACGGCGCCTGGGGACTCCTGCGCGTCCATCGCGGCGATCCGACCGCGGTTGCGGCCGAAGCCCTCGTGGCCGCCGTCACCCCGGCGACCCCGACCGCCGCGGTCCCCGTGGCACGGCCCGCGGCCACCTCGAGCGTCGACGGGCGGCCGGGGCCCACGGTGTCCGGCTCGAGCCTCGCCTTCCGGCTGTTCGGTACGTCCTCCGGCGCCGCGGCCCCGCTCGCGGCCGGCACGGCACCTCCGGCGCCACCAGTCCGCCTCGCCTGGCCCGAGGAGCTGCGGGCCCTCGCCCCGGCCCCGCGCCCCGCCGCCCCGCTCGGGATCGCGGTACCGGCCGTCCGGGTCGAGCGGCCGCCGGCCGGCTCGACCAGCGCCTGCGCGCCCGGCGATCCGCGTCGCCGCTACGTCCTCGAGGCCTGGCGGACCGACGCTTGGCTCGGCCAGACGGTGAACGGCCCGAGCGAGGGCCTGCGTCTCGGTGCCCAGGGTCGGCTGCGCGCGCGGGCGGCACTCGCCTGGGTGATGCTGGCGCACGAGCCGGCTCGGGTCGCGCCCGGACCGACCGGCGCGCCGACGCTCGTGCCGAGCGCCCTCGAGAGCGATCCCGGGCTCTGGGTGGCCCGCCGGCAGGCGGTCCGCGCCGCGCATCGGGCGTCGGGCGAGGTCCCGCCGCTCGTGATCCGTGCCGAGGCCGGCGAGTGCCTCGAGGTGGTCCTCCAAAACTGCCTCGCCGGTGCCGCGACCGGCCCCGATGGACGGGAGAGTGCCCGCTGCGCGTCCGTGCCACCCGACGCCCGCATCGCCGCCCTCGATCCGGCTCTCGGCCGCGGCGACGCGAACGACGTCGACATCGACCTCCTGCCCCGGATCGTCGGCCTCAACCTGCAGGACCTCGCACCGTCCTACAGCGTCGGTCTCCGGCCGCAGATCGTGGGGCAGGACTTGCTCGCCGATCCGAGCCCGATCGGCGCCAACGTCCCGACCGGCGCCGACGGCGCGCCCGATCCCGACCGGCTGCGCGGCCTGCGGCCGGGCGAGGCCCGCGCCCTCTCCTGGTGGGCCGGCATCGTCACGACCCGCTCCTGCGATCGGCCCGACCCCCCGCCCGCCTGCGCCCGGGAAGGGGTGAGCCACGTGGTCGACCGGCATGCCCTGCCGCTCGGCGTCGTCAATCTCGTGCCGACCGGAGACCCGCTCGAGCACGGCCAGCACCATCTCCTCGGCGTGCTCGTGGTCGAGACGGCGGGCGGCCGCTGGCTTATCCCGGTCGACCCGACCCGGGCCCGGCCCGAGCGGCCGGAAGACTGGGTCCGGGTCGACGAGCCGGTTCCGGTGGACGCCGCGAACGCCGCCCGGCCGTCGCTCGACGTGCAGCGCAACGGCGGCCTCGAGGCCCGCATCCTCGTGACCAACGCCGCCCTCGCCCACGAGGAGTGGCGGCGCGAGCACGTCCTGCTCTACACGGACGGCCTGGGCGAGCACTACCGTGCCCCGGCGACCACCACCTTCCGTGCCGTCCCCTCCTGCCGGGTCTGCGACGACAGCTACGATCTCGGCAGTCGGGCGGTCTCGGGAAGGACTGCCCCCTTCTTCGCCCGTCTGGGCCTCCTGCCCTGGACGGATACCGGCCGATCGGACGGTGCGCCGACCCCGATCGACTACAACCGTGTCGTCTTCCCGCCCGAGTTCTTCGCGGCTCCCGACCCCGCTACCCGCACGCTGCGCGCGTCGGCAGGCGAGATCGTCGCCCTTCGCGTGGCGCAACCCTACGGCCGGGCCCGCCAGCACGCCTTCACCGTCCAGGGCCACGACTACCCCGACCTGTTGCCGCACTTCGGCTCGCCCTCCGCGGTCCTCGTCTCTCCCGCTCGATCCTTCACCGCCACGCTCTGCCGCCGTTGGGATCCGCGCGAGCACTTCGCGGGCGCGCCGCCGTGGTACGGCTTCGAGGACCGGCCCTGCCTCGAGGGCGGGGCGCGGGAGGGCCGCTGGCTCTGGCGCGACGGGCCGGCGATGTTCTTCGCGGGCGGCATGTGGGGCATCTTCGAGGTCGCGCCGGCGGCCGGCCCCTGAGCCGGGGAGCGGGCGAATGCGGCCGCGCGACGCCGCCGCCGGTCTCCTGGCGCTCTTGGTATCGCTCGCGCCCGTGGAGCGGCCGGGGGCCTTCGAGGTCACGCTCGAACTCCGGGACGAGGTCGGAGCCCCGCTCGCCAGCGCCGCGCCCGCGGCAGCCGTGCGACTCCTGATCGAGGTGCGCGACCCGCTCACCGGCTGGCCGCCCGCCGTCCCGCCGCGCGCCTGGCTCGCGGCACCGCGTACCGCCGAGGAGCCCTGTGCGCTCGCCGCCGCCCGGCTCGTCCAGCGCGGCGCCGACCCGATCCGCGAGCGGGCCCTCGACGGCTACCGCATCCTGCTGTTCGGCCCCTCGGGCGAACTCGCCCTGCTCGATCCGCGCTTCCGCCTCGCCTCGGCCCGCCTGCAGGGCGCGCTGCGCCTGCCCGCTACCCCCACCACCGCCCTCCTCGACCCGCGTCGGGCCGTTCTCTGGGCGGCACTGCCCGAGACGGGCCTCGCTCGGGTCGACCTCACCGGCGCGGGCCGCTTCGAGCTCCTGCCGATCGCCGCGGCGCTGGCGCTCGCGCTCCTCCCCGATGGCAAGGTCGCCATCGCCACGGCCGACGGGCGCCTCGTGATCCTCGATCCCGAGGGGCACGAGCGGGCCAGGACGGATCTTCCCGGACCCGCCCGCACGCTCCTGGCGGATCCGATCGGCGGACGGATCTGGGCGGGCGGTCCCTCGGGCCTCCAGCTGATCGAGCCCGCCGACGCCTTCGCCCTGCGCACGATCCTCGCCGAGCCGGTCCGTGCGCTCCTGCTCTTGCCCGAGAAGCGCCTTCTCCTGGCGGCCGGCGAGGACGCTCTCGCGAGCCTCGATGTCGACGAGCTCGCGCTCCTCGCCCGCACCCCGCTCGCGGCTCCGGTCGACCGGCTCGCTGCCGATCGCGAGGAGCGCATCGTCCTGGCGACGAGTCGGGCGGCAGGCGTCGTGACCCTGCTGGATGCGACCACCGGCCGAGCGATCGGCGCGCTCGCCCCCGAGGACGGCATCGAGGAGATCGCGCTCTCCGCCGGCCAGGCCTATCTGGCACCGGCCGGCTCGGCCCGGATCGGGCTCCTGCCGCTCGCCGAGGTCGAGCCGGGCCGGCTGCCGCCGCTCGCCCTGCTCGCCGCCGGCACCGCCCCGCGCGGCCCGGCGGGTTCTTTGCCGCGCCTCGCGGCGAGCCCGGACGGTCGGTCCGCGCTGATCCTGGCCCCGGCCGAGCGGCGCGTCTTCCTCCACGGCGAGGGAGCGATGCTGGCACCGTCGAGCGCGCTGCCGGTCCCATTCCCCGATGCGAGCGGCCTCCTGGTCCAGCCGCTCGGGCCGGTCGCGGTCGGGCCCGGCCGGTTCGAGCTCGCCACCACGCTCCCGGCCGCCGCCCGCGAGCTCGTGCTCGTCTTCACCGACCCGCCCGAGGCGCGTTGCCTGCCGCTCCCGATCACGAGCGCGGCCGCCGAGCCCGCCGCGCCCGAGGGCCCCCGCCTGCGCCTTCGACCGCCCGCCGATCGCCCGCGCGCCGGCCGGCCCACCAGCTTCGCCCTCGAGATCGAAGGGGCCGAAGCGGTGCCGGGCGAGCCCGAGTTCCTCGCCCTCTCGCCCGCGACCGGCTGGTTCGCCCGCGGACCCGCCCGGGCGTCCGGCGAGGGCCGCTTCGCGATCGAGCTCACTTTCCCGTCGGCCGGCGCCTACGAGCTCCTTCTCCGCGTCCCCGGCCTCGGCCTCGACTTCGCCCGGGCGCCGAGCCTTTCCGTGGAGGTCGAAGCCCGATGACCGTCGCCCGACGCCGCCTGCTCGTCGGCCTCGCCCTGCTCGCCGCGCTCGGCGATCGAGCCGGCCGTGCCGAGCTCGCAGCCGCGCTCCGCGCCGTGCGCATCCGCCGCCGCGAGGTGCCGGTCGAAGATGCGGCCGGTCGACGGCTGCGCTTCTGGGCGGACGTGGTGGGCGATTCGCTCGCCGTCCTCAACCCGGTGTTCACCCGGTGCTCGAGCCTCTGTCCGCTCACCAACGCGGTGATGGCCGAGCTCCAGGACCGGCTCGCCGAGCTGCTGGGCCCGAGGCTGCGGCTCGTGAGCCTGTCGATCGACCCGTTCGGCGACAGCCGGGCGGCGCTTTCCGCCACGGCCCGCGCGCTCGGGGCCGGCCCCCACTGGCTCTGGATCCGCGCCGAGCCGGCCGCCCTCGACGCTCTGCTCCGCCAGCTCGCCCCCGGTGCCGGCCGGCTCGACGACCACCCACCGCTCTTCCTCCTGCTCGACGGACCAAGTGGCGAGGCGCTCCGCGCCGACGGGATCCCGCCCGCCGACCGGCTCGCGGCCGCCGTCCGCGAGCGGCTCGGCGCCCGATCGTGAGAGGCCCCGGCCGGCTCGCCCGCTGCCTGCTCGGGGCCCTCCTCCTCGCCGCGGTCCCGGCCGGCCGGCCGGCCGCCGGCGAGGGGCCGGGTGCCGCGCTCTGGCGCGAGGGTGTCGTCGACGGTCGGCCGGTGGCCGCCCGGCTCGGCGAGCGAGGCCCCGAGCTGCGCGGTGCCGCGGTCGCCTGCGCCCGCTGCCACGGGGAGGAGGCCCAGGGCGGCGGCGAGGGGGCCGCACGCGCCCCCGCCCTCCTGCGCCGCGGCGCCCGGCGGCCCGGGCTCGACGCGGCGGCGCTCGCCCGCGCCCTCGAGGCCGGCATCGGCCTGGAGGGCCGGCCGCTGCATCCGGCGATGCCGCGCTACATCCTCGCCCCCGAGCTCCATGCGGCCCTCCTCGCCGAGCTCGACCGGATCGGCCGCCGCGCGGTCGAGGGGGTCGAGAGCCGCCGGCTGCGATTGGCCACGGTCTGGCCGAACCCGGCCGCGCGCACCGCGCTCCTCCCCCTGATCGAGCGCCACCGGACACTCCTTCGCGCCGAGGGCGGGCTCGTCCACCGCGAGCTCGAGCTCCTCCTCCTGCCGGCCCGGCCCGAGGCGGCAATCGCCCGGCTCGAGGCCGAGCCCGCGCTCGCCCTCTTCCTCGACGACGCGCCGCCCGCGCTGCTCGCCGCCCTGCGTGGGCGGGGGCTGCCGGAGCTCTTCCCGCTCCGCCCGGCGATCGGGCCGGAGCCGCCCGGCGTCCGCCGGCTCGGCGCCCCGCGCTCGGTCGAGGCCCGGCTCCTCGCCGAAGCGATGGCCGGTGACCTCGGCGGCCGCGGCCGCTTCCGCCTCCTGGCCGATCCCGCCCTCGAGGCCGAGCTCGCGCCCACCCTCGCCCGCTGGCCGGACCTCGCCCGAAGCGAAGCGGAAGCCGACGCCCTCCTCCTCCTGACGCCCGCGCCGGCCGCGGCCCTCGCCGTCCCCCGCCTCTACGCGCCGGTCGACCTCCTGGCCCGGCTCGGCACGCCCCTGCCGTCCGTGGTCGAGCGGCTCGTCGTGAGCGATCCCCGGGCCTTGCCGGCCGGCTCGCCCCCTCCCTCCGAGCGGGCCCGTGCGCTGCTCGGCGAGGCCGAGGCCGCGAGCCCGCTCGCCCGCCACGCCACCGCCGCGCTTCTCCTCCTCGAGACGGCGCTGCGTCGGCTCGGCCGCGACGTCACCCGTGCCCGCCTGCTCGCGGCCCTCGACGGACTCGGCCACGTGACCACCGGTCTCGTACCGCCCTGGAGCGCCAGGCCCGGCCCCGAGGCCGGAGCGGTGCTCGTACGCCTCGACCGGCCGAGCGGCGAGCGGCGGGTCGATCCCTGGCGACGCCCCGACGATCCGGCGCCCGCGACCCGCCCAGCGGAGGAGTGAACCATGCCCACCGTCCGCCCGCGTCCGCCCGGCCGCCGCGCGCTCCTCGCACTCGCAGCAGCGCTCCCGCTCGCGACCGCCGCGTTCGGACCGGCCGCAGCCGGGGTCGAGCTGCCGGCCGCCCTGGTCGAGCGGGCCGACCGGCTGCGCGGCCGGCTGCCGGTCATCGTCCGGCTGCGCGGCGAGCGCCTCGAACTCGGCGCCGCGGCGATGCGGCTCGAGGGGCTCGCTTCGCGCCTGGCCGGAGCGGTCCCCTTCGGCGCCACCCTGCGGGCCGACCCCGCCCGGGTCACCGCCCTGGTCGACGGGGCGCGGCTGCGCGCCCTCGCGGCCGACCCGGAGGTCGAGGAGATCGTCCCCAACACCGCCTTCGCCCTGCCGCGGGCCGAGGCGGCCTCGGGCGAGCCCTCGCCCCTGCCCGGGGCCTCGCCCGAGGCGGGCCGCGGCACCCTCCTCGCCATCCTCGACACCGGCGTCGATGCCGGCCATCCGGCGCTGGCCGGCCGCGTGGTGGCGGAGTTCTGCACCGCTTACGCGAGCGCGCTCGACGCCCTGGGCCGACCGCTGCAGCCGATCCGCTCGCTCTGCCCGGGCGGCGCGGAGCGGGTCGAGGGTCCCGGGGTCGCGGCCCCGTGCGAGCTGCCCCGCTGCGAACACGGGACCCACGTCGCGGCGATCGCCGCCGGCGCGGCGCTCCCGGCCACCGGCGGCCGTCCCCTGGGCTGGGCGCCCGCGGCCGAGATCGTCGCCGTCCAGCTCTTCTCCAGGGTCGACGACCCGGCGCTCTGTGGCGGTGCCGCGCCCTGCGTGCTCGCCTTCAGGAGCGCCATCCTCGACGCCCTCGATTGGCTCGCGGAACTCGCCCGCGAGCGCAAGATCGCCGCCGTCAATCTCAGCCTCGGCGATCTCGGCGCACACGGCACCGGCTTCCGCTTCCCCTGCGAGGCCGAGTACCCGGACGTGAGCGCGGCGATCGCCCGCCTCGAGGCGCTGGGTGCGGCCGTCGTCGCCGCCTCCGGCAACGACTGGCTCACGGGCCGCATCGCCTGGCCCGCCTGCATCGGCAAGGCGGTCGCGGTCGCGGCCGCCGACCGGCCGCTCGCCGAGGTGGCCCCCTTCGCCGATTTCGGCGCGAGCGTCGATCTGGTGGCGCCCGGCACGGCCATCCTCTCGGCGGTGCCCGGCCCGGCCGTGGTCGGGATCATGGACGGCACCTCGATGGCGGCCCCTGCGGTCACCGGTGCCATCGCCGCCCTCGTGGCCGCGGGTCTGGCGGCCGACGGGCCCCGGGCCGCGCTTCGGCTCGCGGAATCGGGTGCGCTCCGGCCGCTCGGCCGACCGCTGCTCACGACCCTGACGCGCCCGACGCTCGCCCCCTCCTTTCTCGCTGCAGCCGGGCCCGCGGCCGGATCGCCGGGTTCGTCGCCGGCCCGCGCCTCGGCCGCTGCCGTCCCCGCCGCGGCGAGCCCGCCCCGCACGACCGCCGCCGCCCCCACCGCGAGCGCCGCGTCGCAGCAACCCAAGGCGGCCTCGCGCGCGCTCCTCTTGAGCTATCCGCCCGACGCGGTGCCGCCGGCCGCACCGGTCGAGAGTGCCCTCGGTCGGGCGTTCGGCCTCGTCCCCGGCAAGGAGCTGATCGTGCGCGGCGCCCCGGGCGGGCTCGTGGTCGAGGCTGTCCGACCGCTCGACCGTGCGGCGGTCGAGCGCGCGCTCCCGCGCGAGCTCGCGCCCCGCTCGATCACCCCCCAGCTGGGCGCGAAACCGCTCGCCCGTTAGAGAGCCCTCCGGAGAGCGACCCCTCGACGAAAACTTCTCAGCATACGATAGAGCGCTTATGAACTTAATGTTCTCTTGCATTCACTCACGTACCGACCTCCTCGCTCCGACGAACTTCTGCGATTCCACGAATCGGTTTTCTACCCTAAGTTTTGGGACAATATCTCGAAATTTCATTCGCACGGAGCGTGTCGCGACCGCTGCAGACGGTGGTTCTCCATGGCCACCCGTCTGATCGAGGTGCGCGGCACCCGCTATTATCGAGCGGGAGAGGCGCTGGCGGCCGGCCGCCTCGGCTCCGCGACGCCGGTCCTACTGGTTCCCCGACCGGACAACCCTCACGATTGCCACGCCGTGGAAATCCGTCTGCTCGACGGTACCCTGCTCGGGTACGTTCCACGAGAGCGTTCCGCCGAATTTTCGCGAGCCGTTCGAGACGGGCGGGTCGCCGGTGCCCGGGTTCGATCGGCACACCGGATCGGCGAGCGTGTCGACATCACGGTCGAGGTGGAGTTCTCGAGCGGTCTTCCGCTCACCGCACCTCCAAGCGCGACGCGCCCCGCTCCCTCCGCAGTCCCGCTACCTTCGACCGAGACGGTCGAGCAGGTTCGGGAAGCTTCCGCGCACCCGGTCGATGCGGCGGGCCAGGGTTCCACCTGGTTCTGGTGGCTCATCGGCATCCTCTTGCTCCTCTGGCTCTTCAGCCGCTGAAGAGGAAGCGGCAGCGCCGTCGATTGCAAGGCTCACCCCGCCGGATAAGATCATGGGGACATCGAGAGGAGGAGGTCGCGACCGATGACGCGGTGGGTGCCGAGGGATCATCTGCCGGTCGATGCGACCGCCTTTCCGAACACCGGCCCGGTGCGCCACGGCGTCGGGATCGATCTCGGTACCACGAACTCGGTCGTCGCGGTCGCCTCCTTCGACCCGAGCGACGGGGAAACGATCCGGGTCCGATGCCTCGAGGTCGAGCAGCCGACCGCCGAGGCGGGCACGCACGTGGGAACCCTCGTGCCGTCCGTCGTCGCCCGCCACGGGGATCGGACCTTCGTCGGCGAAGGTGCCAAGCGCCTCTTGGCCAAGGGTCCCGCGCTCGGTCTCGTCGAATATCGCGACCTCTTCTTCGGGACCAAGAACGAGATCGGCACGGACAGAGTCTACGCCAAGGCGCCCGAGGGCTATCGAACGCCGGCGGAGATCGGGGGTTGGATCCTCCGCTATCTCCGCCGGGCGGTCGACGTCGAGCCGGACGCGATGGTGGTGACTGTGCCGGCATCGTTCCAAGTCGCGCAACGAGCCGAGACCAGACGGGCGATCGAGATCGCCGGCTTCGATGGGGGCGCGACCCAGTTGCTGGACGAGCCGGTCGCCGCGTTTATCGATTTCTTGATTGCGCATGAAAATGCCATCTCTCACTGGCAAAAGGCGACGAAGAAAGTTCTTGTCTTTGATTTCGGAGGTGGCACGTGCGATATAGCGATCCTCACCATAGAGAAAAGTGGCGGTCGTCTACGCCTGATGCCGCGTAGCATCTCTCGGTTTCATCGTTTGGGAGGTGGTGATATCGACGCGGCCATCGTATACGACGTCTTGATACCTCAGCTCGTCGAACAGAACCGGCCCTCTCGTCGCTTCGGCTATCGGGAAAAACGATTCCAGCTCGAACCGGTTCTTCGCCCGCTCGCCGAGAGTCTCAAGATCGGCCTCTGTCGCGAGCTCGATCGTCGCCTCGCCCTGGGGCACTCGGAACCCTTCGACATCGTCCGAAAATTACCCGGCCGCTACACCGTATCGGTCGACGGAGTCGACTACCTCCTTTCCAATCCTGTCTTGACCCGGGCCGATTTCGACAAGGTCCTGCAGCCGTTCTTGGACCGCAACATCCTAGCGCCGCGGTCCGACGAGTATCGAATGGCACGATCGATTTTCGCGCCACTCGAAGATGCGCTGCTGCGTGCGCGGTTGGCCTACGAGGACGTGGACTTCGTCCTGCTCGTGGGTGGCAGCGCCGACATTCCTCAGGTACGGACGGCTCTCGCGCGGGCGTTCCCCACCGCCGAGATCGGAACCTACGCGGAGCCGGCCGATCGCAAGGAATGCGTGGCCCGCGGTGCCGCCCTCGCGGCTCTCGTCGCGGCCTGTACGGGCGAACGCGTCGTTTGGCCGGTCTCCTTCGACGCGATCGGTATCCAGACCCGCGACGGCTTCGAGGAGCTGGTGCCCGCCGGCAGCGTCTTGCCGTTTCCGGTATCGGGCGAACAGCGGAGAAAGCTCGGGGCGCCGCGCTCGAGCCCGCGAGAGCCGTTACCGTTGCGCCTCGAGATCCGGAGTGGTGACGGCCGTTGCCTCTTCACGACGACCTGGGAGCTCGAGCCTCCGGTCAGAGAACACGAAGAGATCACCCTCGATTTCCGCTTCGATGCGGATCAGGTCTTTCACCTGAGGGCGACGCGGCTCGAGCGCCCCGATCAGGGTCACCTCGTGGAACGGGTCGAATCCCCGCTCACGCACGTTGTGAACCCCGTCACCCAAGAGCTCGAGGCCGAGCGGCTCGAGCGACAGATCGCGGACCGACTGTTGCCACCGGCGGAGCGCGAGGCGAAAGCGCTCGAGCTGGTCCGGCTCCTCGAAGAGCTCGGGCGCCGGGAGAAGGCGTTCGATATCCTGCGCGCGGTTCAGGCCCAACGCGGCCGGCCCGACAGCCAACTCTTGAATTGGATGGCTCTTCTATTGTGGCGGATGGGCGATCTCGAGGAGGCTGCTCGCCTCTTCGAGGAGTCGGCCGAGGCTGACAAGAGCTACGGCGCACCCCTGTTCAATCTTTCCCTCTTGCTGGAAAAGCAGAGCAAGAAGCTCGAAGCGTTCGATGCGATCGATCGTGCACTCCAGCGCGAGATCTCGGGTCCCTATCTCACCCAGCGGGCGCTGCTGGCCGGCGAGCTGGACGACAAGGCAGCTCGGCAACGCGCCCTCGAAGAGGCTCGCCGCTGCTGGAGTTCCCTCGATACGATGAACGACTGGGAGCTCAGTTGGTACCGAAGGTGGGGCCAGGAGATCCGGGACGATGCCGCCCTGCGGGCGGCCGACCGTGAACGGAGGCGTCGCACCGAGCAGGGAGAGCCGCGCGCGTCCGACCTCGCCGAGCTGCCGGTCGATCTGGACAGACTCGGATGACCTGGCTCGTTCCCTACGCCGACCTGACGACCGATCAGATGCGTGCGGTCGAAGCGTCTCCCGACCAGCACCGATTGATCGTGGGAGCGCCGGGGTCGGGCAAAACGCTCGTTCTGCTGCATCGCGCCGCCCGTTTGCAGAAATTCTACAACATCCAGCAGGACCGGTTTCGGATCTTCGTCTACACGAACGTGCTCAAGCGGTTCATCCAAGCCGGCTGCGAAGATCTGGGCATACCACTCGAGTGTGTCTCGACCTACGATCATTGGTGCAAGGAATATTTCGAAACCTACATCGACCGCCGCCTGCCCTGGGACTCGGAGAACAAACAACCGAAATTCGACGAGATACGCGCCCGCGTCGCGGACGACGTACGCAAACACAAGCGAAGGCTCTACGATTTCGTCATGGTCGACGAAGCGCAAGATCTCGACACGAATGCGTTCGAGGTCTTCCGCACGATCGCGGCCCACGTGACGGCGGCAGCCGACCGCAAGCAGCAGCTCTACGAGCACGGAACCGACGAGGATTCCATAGCCGTGCGCCTCGGCCTCGGCCGCCGCAACCACTCCCTCCTCGAGGCCTTCCGTTGCTCGCCCTACATCGTCGCCTTGGCGAGTGTGTTCCTGTCGGACGCGGAGGAGAGGTCGGTGTGGCGCGTCCAGACCAGAACCGACATCGGGGAACGGGAGACCCCGGTGCTCCTGATCGCCCGCGATCTCGAAGAGGAACGCCGGCGGCTCGTCGATGCCGTTCGTGAACGCCTGCTCAAGGGTGAGCGCATTGCCATTCTCTTGCCCACCGCCAGACAGGTCCACGGTTTTCGAAAGGCCCTGGAGGAATTCGGGCTCGATGCCGAGGTGCAGGGGCGAGGGGAGGTCCTCGACTTCACCAGTACACGGCCGAAGCTGCTGACCTACCACTCGGCCAAGGGGCTGACGTTCGACAGCGTCCTACTACCGCGATTGGTTACAGGGTCGTTTCGGGGACGAGACGAGAGCCTTTCGCTCCGGATGATGTTCGTCGCCGTCACCCGCGCGGTTCGCTGGGTCTACATGTCGGCGGAGGCCGGAAAAGAGCCACCCTTCCTGGCGAGGGTCCGCGCTCTGGCACCGTCGGGCGAGCTCACGCTTCGCGATGCGAGCGAACGCCCGCGCACGCCGTCCGCACCGGAGGAGCGCCACGCGCCCTCGCCCGGCGGCCTGGACGATCTCTTCTGAGCAAGCGCCGCACGGACGGCCTCACCTTCGACCTGGAGCACCCGGACCGCCGAGCTCCGGCTCCACGACCTTGCCGGGGTTGAGGATGTTCTTCGGATCGAGCGCCGCCTTGAGGGTCCGCATCAAGGCGATCTCGGCTTCGCTTCGGGCATGGCCGAGCCAGGGCTTCTTGAGCGTGCCGATCCCGTGCTCGGCCGAGATCGTGCCGCCGTGCGCGCGGACGAGCCCGTAGAGGATTTCCGTCACCACTCCGTAGGGCTGCTCGGCCACCCCCGGCACGTGCACCACCACGTGCAGGTTCGAATCGCCGAGATGGCCGAAGAAGACCGCGACCGTGCCGGGAAAGCGCGCGAGGAGTGCCGCCTCCGCCTCGCGCGCGAAGCGCTCGGTCACCCCGATCGGCAGGCCCAGATCGTAGCCGAAATGCGGCCCGATGATCCGGTTCCACTCGGCCACCGCATCGCGGATCGCCCAGAAGGCGCGCACATCCGCCCGGCTCTGCGCGACCGCGGCATCGGCCACCACCCCCGCTTCGTGCATCCGCTCGAGGAAGGCCAGAAAGCGCGGCGCGTCGAACGTCTCTTCCGTACCCTGGGCCTCGAGGAGGACATAGTAGCCGTGCCGGCCGGCGAGCGGCGCGCGCACGCCCGTGGCCCGGCCCACGATCAGATCGTAGAAGCGCGGCCACATGACCTCGAAGGCCGAAAGCAGCGGCCCGAGCCCCGCGCGCGCCTCCTCGAGGAGCCGCACGACCGAGGCGAAGTCGGCGAGGCCACAGAAGGCGGCGGTGGTGTAGCCGGGCAGGGGCCAAAGCCGCAGAACGGCGCGCGTGATCACGCCGAGCGTGCCCTCGGAGCCCAAGAAGAGCTGTTTCCAGTCGTAGCCGGCATTGTTCTTGATCATCTTGTTGAGGTTCGAGACCACGGTGCCGTCGGCCAGCACCACCTCGAGCCCGAGCACCATCTCGCGCGCCATGCCGTAGCGGATCACCCGGTTGCCGCCGGCATTGGTCGAGAGGTTGCCGCCGATCGCACAAGAGCCTCGCGCCCCGAGATCGAGCGGTACCAGGAACCCGGCCTCCTCCGCCGCCTGCTGCACGGCCTCGAGGGGCGTGCCGGCGCGGACGGTCATCGTCGCCGTGGCGCGGTCGATCTCCTCCACACCCGAAAGCCGTTCGAGCGAGAGGACGACCGAACCGGGCGACGGCCGAGCCCCGCCGCACAAGCCGGTGAGCCCACCCTGGGGTACCACGGGCACACCCAGCCGACAGCAGGTCCGCAGGACCGCCGCGACCTGCTCGGTGGAGCGCGGTCGAACGAAAGCCGCGGGCAGAACCGGGCCGAGCCCGCTCCAGTCGGTCCGGTTGCGGTCCGGCACGTCCTCGCCCGCGAGCACCTCCCCAGCTCCCAGCTCCGCCTCGAGCGCCGCCACGATCGCCATCCCGACCCTCCATTCCGCGCCCGCGGCGATCCAGCACGCCGCCTGCCCCGCCGTCCAGCACACGGCGGCGCGGGACCCGGCTGCGGCAACGACGACACGCGAAGGCGCGGCCGATGGTAGCATCGGTTCCGGATGGCGGCGCCGCTCGTTATATGAGCGATCGCTGATAGACCGAGGCCCATCCGAGGGAGCCCGCCATGCGCTTCGCCCCGCTCCTCGCCCTGCTCGCGCTTCTCGCCGCGACCGCCGATGCGGCCGAGGTCTTCGTGGCCGAGCGACGCACGGTCGAGGACCGAAAAGCCGTCTTCGCCACGGTCGAGAGCGTACGCGAGGTCGAAGCCCGCACCCGGATCGCCGGCACGCTCGCCAAGCTCCTCGTGCGCGAGGGCGACCGGGTCGAGGTAGGGGCACTCTTGGCCGAGGTCGAGGACAGAAAGCTCGCCCTCGAGCTCGCCGCGATCGACGCCCGGCTCGATGCGCTCGCCGCCCAGCGCCGGCAGGCCGGCCAGGACCTCGAGCGGGCGCGCACGCTGCGCGCCCAGGGAGCCGTACCCCAGGCCCGGCTCGACGACGCCCAGGCCGCCTTCGACGTGATCGAGGCGCAGATCGCAGCCACCCGGGCGGAGCGCGCGGTGGTCGAGGAGCGCCGGCGGGAGGGCCGCGTGCTCGCCCCCCAGGCCGGCCGCGTGCTCGCGGTGCGCGGCACCGAGGGGGCGGTCGTGATGCCCGGCGAGACGGTCGCCCGGCTCGCCACCCGGACCTACGTGCTCCGCCTGCGCCTGCCCGAGCGGCACGCCCGCTTCATGCGGGCGGGCGATCCCGTGGAAGTCGGGGCGCGCGGGCTCGCCGACCGGCCCGACGCGGTCCTCGGCACCGGGAAGCTCACCCTCGTCTATCCCGAACTCGAGAACGGTCAGGTGGTGGCCGACGCCGAGGTCGAGGGCCTCGGCGACTTCTTCGTGGGCGAGCGGGTGCGCGTGACGATCGCGGCCGAGCGGCGCGAGGCGATCCTCGTGCCCGAGACCCTGGTCCGCCGCGCGCCGGGGGTCGATCTCGTCCGCCTCGAGAGCGGTCTCGAGGTGCCGGTCCAGCGCGGGTCCGTGCGCTTCCTGGCGGGCGAGCGAATGGTCGAGATCCTCTCGGGTCTGTTGCCCGGTGACCGGCTCGTGCCGCCCCTCGGCGCCGAACGGGCGGGGGCCGATCGATGAACCTCGGCATCTCGGGGCATCTCGCCCGCACCTTCGTCCGCTCGCCGCTCACGCCCCTCCTGCTCTTCGCCGCCCTCGCCGTCGGGCTGATCGCGCTCTTGGCCCTGCCTCGGGAAGAAGAGCCGCAGATCTCGGTCCCGATGGTGGACGTCCACGTCCGAGCCGACGGGCTCTCGGCGGCGGATGCCGTGGAGCTCGTCACCCGCCCGCTCGAGCAGATCCTGGAGGGCATCCCGGGCGTCGAGCACGTCTACAGCCGCACGGAGGACGACCAGCTCTTGGCCACCGCCCGTTTCTTCGTGGGCACGGACGCGGACGATGCGATCCTGCGCGTGCACGAGAAGCTACGCGCCAACTGGGACCGCATCCCGTTGGGCATCCCCGAGCCCCTGGTCGTCGGCCGCGGGATCGACGACGTGGCGGTGGCGGTCGTGACCCTGCACCCCACGGGTGCCGCGATCGGCCGGGTCGACGATGCGGCCCTCTTCGACCTCGCCGACCGGCTGCTCTCCGAGCTCGTCAAGATCGACGAGGTGGGCCTCACCTACATCGTGGGCGGCCGGCCGAACGAGATCCGCATCGAGCCCGACCCCGAGCGCCTCGCCCTCCACGGAATCACCCTCAACCAGCTCGTCGACAAGCTCGAGGGTGCCAACCGTTCCTTCGCCGCCGGCCGGCTGCGCGAGGACGGCAAGAGCCTCACCGTCCAGGTCGGCGCCACGCTCCAGACCGTGCCGGAGATATCGCTCCTGGTCCTTCGCGCCCGCGACGGACGGCCCGTCTATCTGGGCGACGTCGCCACCGTCGCCGTGCTGCCGCGGCCCGAGGAGAGCCGGGTCTGGCGGCTCGTGCGCGGCCCCGACGGCGACTTCGTGCGCGCCCCCGCCGTCTCGGTCGCGATCGCCAAGCGGCCCGGGGCGAACGCGGTCACGATCACTCGGGCGGTGGAAAAACGCCTTTCGGAGCTGCGCGGCACGCTCTTGCCGGCCGGCGTCGAGGCCACCATCACCCGCGACTACGGGAGAACCGCGACCGAGAAGTCGGACGAGCTCCTCTTCCACCTCTTCCTCGCGACCGTCTCGATCGTGGGCCTCATCTGGCTCGCGATCGGCTGGCGGGCGGCGGTGGTGACAGCGATCGTCATCCCGACCACCATCCTCCTGACCCTCTTCGGCGCCTGGGCGCTCGGCTACACCTTGAACCGGGTCTCCCTCTTCGCGCTCATCTTCGCGATCGGCATCCTGGTCGACGACGCGATCGTCGTGGTCGAGAACATCGACCGTCACTGGGCCATGAACGACGGCCGCGACCGGGTGCGGGCCGCGATCGAGGCGGTGGCCGAGGTCGGAAATCCCACGATCGTCGCCACCTTGACCGTGATCGTGGCGCTCTTGCCCATGCTCTTCGTCTCCGGCCTCATGGGCCCCTACATGGGCCCGATCCCGGCCGTCGCCTCGACCGCCATGCTCTTCTCCTACTTCGTGGCGGTCGTCCTCACCCCCTGGCTCATGGTGAAGCTCGGTGCCGGCCACCTCGCGCACGGCGAGGGTGCGCTCGCCCGCCTCTACCGCGCGCTCGCGGGGCCGATCGTCCGCCGCCGCTGGGCGTCCTGGGCCTTCCTCCTTCTCGTCGGGGCAGCGACCACGGGAAGCTTCGCCCTCTTCGCCACCCGCCACGTCACCGTGAAGCTCCTCCCTTTCGACAACAAGTCCGAGCTCATGGTGCTCTTGGATCTCGACAAGGGCGCCAGCCTCGAGGACACCGAACGCTCGCTCCTGCTGTTGGCCGAACGGCTCCGCGAGGTGCCCGAGGTCGTGGCCCTGAACCTCCACGCCGGGACCGCGGCACCCTTCAACTTCAACGGTCTCGTCCGCCACTATTTCGCTCGCCGTGCTCCCGAGCTCGGCGACCTCGACATCCAGCTCGCACCGCGCCACGACCGCGCGCGCGAAAGTCACGCGATCGCCCTTGCCGTGCGCGAGCTGTTGCGCACGGTGCCCTTGCCCGAGGGTGCGCGCTGGAAAGTCGTCGAGGTGCCGCCCGGGCCACCCGTGCTCGCCACGCTGATCGCCGAGCTCTACGGGCCCGACGCGGCCAGTCGCGAGGCGACCGCCCGGCAGGTTCGCGCGGTGTTCGACAGCGTGCCCTTCCTGGTCGATCGCGACGACACGATCCGCGCGCCCGGCACGCGGCTGCGGATCCGCCTCCTCTCCGACGAGCTCGAGTTCCACGGCGTCGAAGAGGAGGCGGTCCACGACACGCTCGCGGCCCTCTTGCGCGGCCTGCAGGCCGGCTGGTCGCACCGGGGTGCGGGCCGCAACCCGCTCGCCGTCACGCTCCGGCTCTCCAAGGAGCACCTCGCGCCGAGCGAGCGGATCCTCGCCACCCCGGTGCCGGGCCGGCACGGCCTGGTCGAGCTCGGCGATCTCGTCGAGATCCGCGAGGAGCCCGCCTCGCGGCCGATCTGGCGGCGCAACGGGCGGACCATGGAGATGGTCACGGCCGAGCTCGCCGGTGCCTTCGAGGCGCCGATCTACGGCATGCTCGCGGTGATGGACGGCCTCGCCCGGCTCGCCGACGCGCCCGAGATCCGCTTCGCCTCTCAGCCGCTCGACGAGACCCGCCCGGCACTCCTGTGGGAAGGCGAGTGGGAGATCACGCGGGTGACCTTCCGCGACATGGGCGCGGCGTTCGCCGTGGCCCTGCTCGGCATCTACCTGTTGGTCGTGGCCCAGTTCGAAAGTTTCAAAGTGCCGCTCGTGGTGCTCTTGCCGGTACCCTTGGCGCTTTTGGGCGTCGTGCTCGGTCACGCGGCGCTCGGTGCCGCCTTCACCGCCCCCTCCATGATCGGCTTCATCGCTTTGGCCGGCATCATCGTCCGCAATTCGATCCTCCTGGTCGACTTCGTCCGCCACACCCCCGCCGAGGGGCGGCCCGTGCGCGAGATCGCGCTCGAGGCCGGGGCCGTCCGGGTGAAGCCGATCGCCTTGACGGCAGCGGCGGCCATGATCGGAGCGGCCTTCATCTTCCCCGACCCGATCTTCAAGGGCCTCGCCACCGCGCTCTTCTTCGGCCTGCTCTCGAGCACGGTTCTGACCGTGGTGGCGATCCCGGCCGTCTATCGGATCTTCAGGGATCGCGGCTGAGCCGGCGCGGATCGCCCGGGCCCCGCAGCCGATCAGGACGCCGATCGGAGGGAGGCGATTCCCGGCACGGCCGTCGGCTCGTGGCTCGGGGCCGCCACCCCCTGGAGCGCGAGTTCCTCGGCCCGGTGGCAGCGGGCGGCCCGGCCCGGGAGGATCTCGCGGAGCGCCGGCACCTCGCGACGGCAGCGCTCGACCGCCCAGCGGCAGCGGGGGTGGAAGGCGCAGCCCGGCGGCGGCCGCGAGGGGTCGGCGACCTCCCCCTCGAGCACGATCCGCTTCGAGCGCCGGCGCGGGTCCGGCACCGGCACGGCCGAGAGCAAGGCTTCGGTGTAGGGGTGGAGCGGCCGGGCGAACAGGTCCTCGGTCGGCGCGAGCTCGACGATCCGGCCGACATACATGACCGCGACCCGGTGGCTCATGTGCTTCACGACCGAGAGGTCGTGGGCCACGAACAGGTAGGAGAGGCCGAGCCGGTCCTGCAGATCGAGCAAGAGGTTGACGATCTGCGCCTGGACCGAGACGTCGAGAGCCGAGACCGGTTCGTCGGCGACCACGAGCGCGGGCTCGAGGGCGAGCGCTCGGGCGATCCCGATCCGCTGCCGCTGCCCGCCCGAGAAGGCGTGCGGGAAGCGGTTCATGGACGCGGTCGGCAGCTGCACCATGTCCAAGAGTTCGGCGACCCGCCGCCGCCGCTCCCGCGCGTCCCGGGTCCCGTTCACGAGCAAGGGCTCGCCCACGATGTCGGCGATCGTCATTCGCGGGTTCAACGAGCCGAACGGGTCCTGGAAGATCATCTGCATGCGCCGGCGCAGCGGTCTGAGTTCGGCTCGCGGCAAGGCTGCCACGTCGACCGCCCGACCGTCCTCGGTGCGGAAGCGGATCGTCCCGGCCGTGGGCTTGATCGCCCGCAGGATGCAGCGCGCGGTCGTGGTCTTGCCGCAGCCCGATTCGCCGACGAGCGAGAGCGTCTCGCCCGGCGCGATCGCGAAAGACACGTCGTCGACCGCCTTGACCTGGCCCACCACCCGGCGCAGCAGGCCCTTGCGGATCGGGAAATATTTCTTGAGCCCCTGGACCTCGAGGAGCGGACCCGCGGGCGCGCTCAAGGCTCGCTCTCCGCCGCCTCGGCGTGCAGGAAGCAGGCCACCACGTGCCGCGGCCCGAGCCGGGTCTCGGCCGGCACCGCCCGATCGCACAGGCCCGGCCTCGCGCTCTCGCAACGCGGGTGGAAGGGGCAGCCCTTGGGCCGGCCGTAGGGGTGCGGGATCGAGCCCGCGATCGTCGCGAGCCGCTCGCGCGGGCGCGCCAGCACCGAGGGGATCGAGCGCAGGAGGGCGCGGGTGTAGGGGTGCGCCGGCTCGTGGAAGATCGCATCCACCGGCCCGCGCTCGACCGCCCGGCCGAGATACATGACGACCACCTCGTCGGCCATCTCGGCGATCACCCCCATATCGTGGGTGATGAGCAGGACGGCGAGCCCTCGCTCCGCCTGCAGGCGGCGCAGGAGATCGAGGATCTGCGCCTGGGTCGTGACGTCGAGCGCGGTCGTCGGCTCGTCGGCCAACAGGATCCGCGGCTCGGCCGCGAGTGCCAAGGCGATCATGACGCGCTGGCGCAGCCCGCCCGAGAGTTCGAAGCTGTAGGCGTCGATCCGCGCTTCGGGGTGCGGCACGCCCACCATGCGCAGAAGCTCGATCGCCCGGGCCCGCGCCTCGGCCTTCGAGAACCGGCCGTGCAGCCGGATCGCCTCGACCATCTGGTTGCCGATCGTGTGGTAGGCCGAGAGCGAAGTCATCGGCTCCTGGAAGACGAGGCCGATCTCGCCGCCGCGGATCCGTCGCATCTCGCGGCCCCGGGCCGGCAGCCGGACCAGATCAACGAGCCGCTCCGAGCCGTCCGGCTCGCGCCGTCGCAACAGAATGCTGCCGCCCTCGATCCGCCCCGGCCGCTCGACGATGCGCAGGATCGAGCGGGCGGTGACCGACTTGCCGCACCCCGATTCGCCGACGATGCCGAGCGTCCGCCCTTCGAACAGCTCGAAGGATGCGCCGTCGACCGCCCGCACCACCCCCTCGTCGGGATGGTACCAGGTCTTGAGCCCGCGCACTTCGAGGATCGGCTCAGCCATAGGGGTCGGCGGCGTCCCGCAGCCCGTCGCCCAGGAAGTTGAAGGCCAGGATCACGCCGATCACCGGGATCGCGGGTAGCAGGAGCCAGGGCGCGATCCCGAGGGACTGGATGTTCTGCGCGTCCTGCAACAGTACCCCCCAGGAGATCGCGGGCGGTCTGAGGCCCAGGCCCAGGAAGGAGAGCGTGGTCTCGCTGATGATCATGGCCGGCAGGGCGAGCGATATCGCGGCGATGATGTGGGAGAGGAACGAAGGGACCATGTGCCGGAAGATGATCCGCATCCGCGAAGCGCCGGCGAGCTCGGCCGCGATCACGAAGTCCTCCTCGCGCAGCGACAGGAAACGCCCCCGCACCACCCGGGCGAGCTCGGTCCAGCCGATCAGCGAGATGATGACCGTGATCGCGAAATAGACCCGGGTGACCGACCAGCTCGCGGGCAGCGCCGCGGCGAGCCCCATCCACAACGGGATCGTCGGCACCGAGCGGAGGATCTCGATCAGCCGCTGGATCAGCGTGTCGACCACCCCGCCATAGAGCCCCGAGAGCCCGCCCAGGAGCACGCCCAGGAAGAGCGAGAGCCCCACACCCACGAGGCCGATGAAGAGCGAAGTCCGGGTGCCCCACATCAGCCGCGACCAGACGTCCCGCCCGAGCTGGTCGGTGCCGAGCAGAAAAAGCGACTCTTCGGGTCTGCCGTCGTGTACCCCCAGAAGGTGCCGGTCGGTCCCGAACAGCCCGAGGAAACTGTAGGAATAGCCCCGCGCGAAGAGCACGAGGTAGCGCTTCTCGCTCGGGTCGGGCGCGTAAGCGAGCCGGAAGGTCCGGGGATCGCGCTTGCCCTTCAAAGCGTAGACGTGCGGACGGAAGCTGCCGTCCTCGTCGAACCAGTGGATCGCCTGGGGCGGAACGTAGCTGCGCCGCGCATCGGTCGCGTGCGGGTCGGTCACGGCCAGGAAATCGGCCAGGATCGCGACCAGGTAGAAGAAGATCACGACGATCCCGCTCGCGAGCGCCACCCGATGCTTCTTGAACCGCCACCAGGTGAGCTGCAGCTGGCTCGCGACCGCGACCCGCTCCTCGCCCCCGCTGGCCGCGACCTCGGCGGCGGCGAGCGGCGGTCCGCTCATCCCTGGATCCCGGCCCGCACCCGCGGGTCGATCCACATGAGGACGAGATCGGAGATCAGCGTGCCGAGCACCGTGAGCACGCCCAAAAGCAGGATGATCGTGCCGGCCAAGAACATGTCCTGCGCCACGAGGGCGCGCAAAAGAAGCGGCCCCACCGTCGGCAGCGACATGACGAGCGAGATCACGATGCTGCCCGAGACCACGAAGGGGAACAGGTAGCCTATCGTGCTCGCGAAGGGGTTGAGGGCTGCGCGAACCGGATATTTGAGGATCACCCGGTGCTCGGGGAGGCCGCGGGCGCGAGCCGTGACGACATAGGGCTTCCCGAGCTCGTCCAACAGGTTGGCCCGCATCACGCGGATCAGTTGCGCGGTCCCCGCCAGCGCCAGGATCAGCACCGGGATCGGCAGATGGCCGAGGAGATCGCGGACCTTGGCCCAGGACCAGGGGGCGAGCTCGAACTCCTTCGAGAACAGGCCGCCGATGTTGGCGCCGAACAGCGTGAAGCCGAAATACATCACGACGAGCGCGACAAGAAAGCTCGGCACGGCGATGCCGACGAAGCCCACGAAGGTGAAGACGTAGTCGGCGAGCGAATATTGCCTGACGGCCGAATAGATGCCGATCGGCAGCGCGAGCCCCCAGGTCACGAGGATCGCCAAGAGCGAGACGAGCACGGTGAGCCAGAGCCGGTCGCCCAGCACTTCGGTGACGGGCCGGCCCCACTCCATCGACATGCCGAAATCGCCCCGGACGACCCGGGCGGCCCATTTGAGGTACTGGACCCAGATCGGTTGATCGAGCCCGTAGAGCACGCGCAGCGCTTCGGCCTCCTGGGCACTCACCATCGAGCCAGAGGCCGAGAGGTTGGCGATGTAGGCATCCACGAAATCGCCCGGCGGCAGCTGGATGATCACGAAGGTCACGACCGAGATCGCCCAGATCGTGACCAGTGCGAGGAGCAGCCGCCGGGCGAGATAGGCGGCCATCAGTTCTTGTAGAACCAGGTCTCGGGGTGAGCGCCGCCGGGCGTCCGGCAGTGTTGGGCGATGCAGTTGCGGGCCGGCACGTTACCCAGATTGTTCTTGACGAGCCGGACCCCCATCAGCGCGGCCGACTGGCCGACCGTGCCGATGCCGTATTGCTGGTCGATCAGGATCCGCCAGATCTCCTTGGCGGTCTCGATCCGCTCCGCTGCCTTCTGCCCGGCGGCCGAGCGGAACAGCTCGAAGATCCGCAGAAGGTCCGGATCGTCCGGCTTCGTGCCCTGAGCGCCATTGGAGGCGTACCACTTGGCATATTCCGGCCCCATGAAGGCCTCGGTCGGGTCGACGGGAATGGCGTGCCGCGGGAACAGATAGAGGAGCTCCGTCCCGCCATTGTTCCACACCATGACGTGGTGCTCGTTGTTGCGCGTGCGGGTGAAGGCGAGGTTGCGCTCGGTATCACGGACATCCGCCTGGATGCCGACCTTGGCCCACTGGTCCGCTACCATCTCGGCGATCTTGGGCCAGGGCAGGAAGGCCTGCACGGCGATCACCTGGAGCCGCAGCCGCTCGCCATTGTCCGTGCGCACCCGGAAACCCCGGGCGTCCTTCTTGGCGAGCCCGATCTTGTCGAGCAGCGCGTTCGCCTGCTTGGGGTCGTAGGTCGACCATTTCTCGCGCCAGCCCGGCCCGGGGAAATAGGGCAGGGATTCCGCCGGGGCGGGCGAGCCCGGCACCGCGGTGCCGAGCCAGAAGGTCTCGTTGAGCTGGTCGCGGTCGATCGCGAGCGAGAGCGCCCGGCGGAAGTCGGCGTTCTTGAGCCACCTGGCGATCTCGGGATCGGCCGTGTAGCTCTGGTTGAACTGGAAGATCGCATCCGCGCCGTTGAAAGCCAAATCGAGGTGGACCTTGTAGTTGCCCTTGGCCTGGTTCTCGAGGATGACGGGCAGCTTGCCGATGTCGACGTGCCGCTCCTGGACGTCGTATTCGCCGGCGATGGCGCGCAGATTGAGGAGCTCGAGGTTCTCGGCGAGCGTCATGACCACGCCGTCGAGATAGGGCAGCTGGTTGCCGTCGGTATCGACCGCCCAATAGTAGGGATTGCGCTCCATCACCCAGGTCGGGTTGTTGATCGGCCGGGTCGTCCGCCAGGGCCCGAGCACCGGCAGTTCGGGGTTGAGCGTCCAGTCCTTCTTGAAGTGGAAGCGGGCCACCCAGTTGTCGAAGCCCTCGGCCTTGGCGGCGGCGTTCGCCGCCTCGACCCCGCCCGCGTACTTGGGAAGGAACGGCTTGAGGTAATGGGCCGGGGCGTAGGCGCTGTGGCTGCGCTTGTTCGACTGGCGGACCGCCTGGCCGCCGCCGATCAGCGTGTCGCCCGCCATCAGCTCCTCGAACAGGTAGAACGGCACGTCGAACTCGAAGTTCACGGTAAAATCGTCGACCTTGACGATCCGCCCCGGTTTGCCCTGCGGCGTCATGTCGGGGATCGGCGTCGGGTTCAGATCCTTGTTGTTGTAGACGTCCTCGAACCAGAAGACGAAATCCTCGGCGGTCATGGGATGACCGTCCGACCATTTGAGCCCCTTGCGCAGATATAGGGTGAAGGTCTTGCCGTCCTCGCTCGTCTTCCAGCCCTTGGCGAGCGAGGGGCGCGGCACGGTGCCGGTGTGGTCGACCAGGATCGGCCGGTCGGAGGCATTGAGCCGGTTGCCGTTCTCGTCGTCGCCCGGCCCGGTGAAGCCGCGCCGCCAGATCCCACCGTATCTGCCGATCTCGCGCACCGGCCGGACGACCATGAGGTCCTCGGGCAGGCGCTGCTCCACGGGCGGCAGCTTGCCGGCCTTGACGAGTTCGGCGAGCTGCGGCGCCTCCTTGAAGCGCTTGGGCCACTTGGCCGGATCGGTGAGGATCGTGACCCCTTCGAACTCGCCCACGAGCCCGGACTGGGCGAGTGCTCCCTGAGCGCGTGTTCCGCTCGGCACGAGCGCGCTCGCCGCCAGAAGGCACGCGCCCAGGATCGCGAGACCGCGCCGCCGCATCGGATGCCTCCCTTCCTGTCGTTCTAGCGAGCCAACGTCCAGGAGCGCCCCCTGTCAAGCACGAGGGGCAGAGGTCTCCGCTGCGCGAGCCGTCGGTCGGCCGCCGGGTCGGCGCGAGCCCGGAGCGCTCCGCTCGACGGCTCCGCCCCCGGCCGCTCAGGCCGGCACGGGCTCGAGCCGACGGTAGCGGAAGGCGGGCGGCGGGGCGGCGGCTTCGGCCTCGGCCAACGCCATGATCCGGGCGTGCTCGGGGGAAAGCGTGCAGGCCGGATCGGTCGCCTCGGGATCGCCCAGAAGCTGCATCGCCTGGCAGCGGCAGCCGCCGAAATCGATCTCCCGCCGCGCGCAGGAGCGGCAGGGTTCCCGCATCCAGTCGAGCCCGCGGAAGCGCTGGAAGGCCGGGCTCTCCTGCCAGATCCAGCGCAGCGGCTTCTCCTCGACGTTCGGGAAGACGAGCCCGGGGATCACGTGCGCGGCGTGGCACGGCAGCACCCGGCCGTCCGGGCCCACCACGATCACCGCCCGCCCCCACCCCGAAGCACAGGGTTTGGGGTGGGTCGCGTAATAATCCGGCACGACGAAGTCGATCAGCAGCCGATCGCCGAGCCGCGCGCGCGCCGCCTTCACGATCTCGACCGAACGGTCGAGCTGGGCCCGGGTCGGCATCAGGGCCGCCCGGTTGGCGAGCGCCCAGCCGTAATATTGCACGTGCGCCACCTCGAGCCGATCCGCGCCGAGCTCGAGGGCGAGCTCGACGAACCGCTCGAGCCGGTCGAGATTGTGCCGGTGGACCACGGCGTTGAGGGTCAAGGGCAGACCCAGCCGGCGGACGGCTCGCGCGAAGGCGAGCTTTCTGGCCAGCGAGCCCTGGAAACCACCGATCCGATCGCAGCCCGCGGGGTCGACGTCCTGCACGCTCAACTGCACATGGTCGAGCCCGGCTGCGGCCAGCGCCTCGAGCCGCCGCTCGGAGACCCCGACCCCGGCGGTGATCAGGTTCGAATAGAGCTCGAGCGCGCGGGCGCGGGCGACGATCGCCTCGAGGTCGCCGCGCAGCGTCGGCTCGCCGCCCGAGAGGTGGAGCTGGAGCACGCCGAGTTCGGCCGCCTCCTCGAGCACCCGCTCCCAGCTCGCGGTCGAGAGCTCGCGCTCGCGCCGCGTCAGCTCGAGCGGGTTCGAGCAATAGGGACAGGCGAGCGGGCAGCGATGGGTGAGCTCGGCCAGAAGGCCGATCGGCGGCTCGCGCCAGGGCTCGCGGGCGGGCGCGGTCACGGGGCCACTCCCCGCTCGACGCGCACGACTCGCTGCGCCACGAGGTCGGCGAGCAGTTCCTCGACGTCGCGGGCGATCTCCTCCACGGGCGCGTCGAACTCGGCGGCGAGCCCCTCGACCAGCTCGCCGAAGGCCCTGGGCTCGGCGAGCCGGCCCAGGATCTCGACCGAGGTCGGGCAGGGGAACAACACCCGCTCCGGCGCCAGCAGAACGTTGCAGTTGCGCACCGGGTCGAAGCGCACGCGCACGCCCCTCGCCACGACCAGGCGATCCGCCGGAGCGAAGCTCATGCCGCCCTCGCCGCGCCGGCGTGGTCGGCCGGCACGAAGGCGCCCTTGGGGATCCCGCCGCCCAGCACATAGGCGTGGTGCAGCGCGTCGAGCTGGGCCCAGAGCACGTCGCACTTGAAGATCAGTGCCTTGCAGACGAGGAAGCGCTTCTCGGGCGTGTCGGCGTGCCGCTTCACATAGTCGAGGGCGAAGCCCGCGTCGCGCGGCGCCTGGCCGAGCCGTTTGCGGAAATAGGCGACCATCTCTTCGGAGACGAACGGGTAGTTCTGGAGAAGGCCCGGAATCCGCTCTTCGTGGATCGCCGGGGCGAAGAGCTCGGTGAGCGAGGAGGCCACCGCCTCGAGCAGGCTCCTCTCGCGCACGAAGCGGACATAGGCCTCGACCGCGAACACCGTTGCCGGCAGCGCCCCCTCTTCGGAGACCACGTAGGCACGGTCGAGGCCGAGCCCCTCGCAGAGCCTGAGCCAGCGCTCGATGCCGCCCTCCTCCTCGCCGAAGCCGTCGTGGTCGAGGATGCGGCAGAGCCAGGCGCGGCGCAGCTCCCGGTCCGGGCAGCGGCCCATGAGGCTCGCATCCTTCATCGGGATGCGGCTCTGATAGACGTAGCGATTGAGCGCCCAGGCCTGGACCTGGCCCTTGGTGCAGCGACCGGTGTGCAGCATCCGATGGAAGGGGTGGTGGATGTGGTAGCGCTCGGCGCCGATCCGGCGCAGCGCCCCCTCCAGCTCCTCGGCCGACTGCAGGTCGCGAAAGGCGTCGAGCGCGCTCAAGGCGTTCCTCCCGGAAGGTCGATCGCGAGGCCGTCGGTCGCGACCTCGAAGCCCGCCCGCTCGACAGCGGCCCGTTCGGGGCTGTCGGCGAGCAGCACGGGGTTGGTGTTGTTGATGTGTACGAGGATCTTGCGGCCGGCCGGCACGGGGCCGAGCCGGGCGAGCACACCCGCTTCGCCCGCGATCGAGACGTGGCCCATCTCCCGGCCCGTGCGCCCGGCGATCCCGGCGAGCAGGAGCTCGTCGTCGCGCCAGAGCGTACCGTCGACGAAGACCAGATCCGCCCCGGCACAGCGCTCGAGCACCGGCCCGTCGAGCCGACCGCAATTGGCGATCCAGACGAGGCGCCTTCGACCTTCGCGGATCTCGAGGCCGATCACGTCGCCCGGCTCGGGGACGGGCGACGGCCCGCCGCGGGCGGCCTTCTCGAGAAAGAGCGGCGGCTTGCCCCCGACCGCGAAGGCCCGGACCTCGAGCCCGAGGGGCGCATCCTCGGCATCCTCGAGTGCCACCCAGTGGTCGAGGGCCAGCGCTCGGCGCGGGACGATCCGCCGGTCGACCACCTCGAAGACCGGGTTGGCGTCGAGAAGCGCCAGGATGCGCGGGTGAGCGTAGAGTGCGAAGGCCGTGCCCTCGCGCAGATGCAGGAGACCGCCGATCGAATCGATCTCGCCGTTGGTCGGGATCACCGCGGCGATCGGCGAAGAGCGCGGCGCCGCTTTCGGATGGAGTGCCGGAGTCGCCTCGATCTGTTGGCGCAGATCCGGCGAGGCCTCGACCAGCAGCCAACGCACACCGTCGGCGCTCACGGCGAGGGCGGCCTGGGTCGCCGGTAGAGCCGCCGGGTCGCCGGCGCGGGCCCGCCGACAAGCCTCGGAGGCCGCGTTCCACTGCGGGAACCCGCCGCCCGCGGCGGCGCCGAGCACGATCGCGCGCAAGGCTCCTCCCGCGGGCGGCGGCGGCCGATCTCAGAGCTCGGCCGGCAGGTACATGGTGACTTCCATCCCGACGGGACGGCTGGTCACCCGCGGACGGATCCAGGTCTTGCGCATCGATCCACTCCCCGATCGCATGATGATCGCCACCCGAGGAGCCGGGCGGCTCTCCGGGATATGGATTCCGTCCCCGGGCAGGTCGAGTTTTCTCCGTCATGTGCGTCCGCTTATGGGCCGGCCGTCCGCTGCCCCGCCCACACCTCTCGGGCGCGCCCGGGCCGCCGCCGACGTTCGGCTCCCCCTCGCCCCGCGAGCCGGGCTGTCGGACCGTGGCACGGTGGAACCCGGCGAAGGAGCCCGAGCGAGATCCCTCGGGGCACGGCCGCGCCGGCCGGGTCGTGCCCCGCCCCGACGCCCTCGAGAAGGCGGCGCCGGCGCCGGAACGGATCGTCCACCGGGATCGTCCTTCCCCCCGACGGTTCGCCCCGCACCCACTCGGCCAGCCCGTCGCGATCCATCGGCTGCGCCCTCGCGAGCCGGTGCCGACGCCCCGCGCTTGTCTCGGCCGAGCCTTCGCCGGCTCCCCCGCATCCGATCCGAGCCGACCGTCGCCGGCGCGCCTCGCCCCTCGGGCGTGCTCGTTCCCCCCGACGGTTCGCCCCGCACCCACTCGGCCAGCCCGTCGCGATCCATCGGCTGCGCCCTCGCGAGCCGGTGCCGACGCCCCGCGCTTCTCTCGGCCGAGCCTTCGCCGGCTCCCCCCATCCGATCCGAGCCGACCGTCGCCGGCGCGCCTCGCCTCTCGGGCGTGCTCCTTCCCCCCGACGGTTCGCCCCGCACCCACTCGGCCAACCCGTCGCGATCCACCGGCCGTCCCCACCCGTCGGCGCGCGAAGCGCCGTCCCCCATCCGGAACGACCGCTCCGCTGCAACGTTCGATCGAGGCGGGCCCGCCGGGGGCCACGCCCATGCCGTACTTCCTGCACCCTGCACCGTGTCGGATCGGCACGCGCCGGCACCGGACCACGAGCCCGAGCCGGTAGGGTTCCGGCGCCACCGAGCGGTGGTCGAAGGCCACGGCCCGCTCGAAGCGCCCGAGACCCGACGGGTTCGTGGCCGAAGCGGCGTCCGCCGCCGAAGGTGGTCGGGTCGGACGAATCGCGCGGCGCACCCGTCGCGCCCCACCGTGCCGAGCGATCTCCGCGACGACCGTCGAAGAAGGTGCCGGCGAGTCCGGCCATCTGCACCGCGCCGTAGCCGCCGGCGCGAGCGAGACACGCTGGCCCGCGGACACCGGGGTGCCAGCGGGCACATCCTTCGACCGTTCGCCGGGTCCTGGAAAATCGACCAGGCTCGCGACGACGAGCCGCGCCGTCCAAGGGCGAAGACAACGAGCAGTCCCTCGTGAGCCACCCCGCGCCGTTTCCGGCCCGGCGGGTGCCGACGGCGCCCCGACCCGGCACGGCCTCGACTTCACCCGCAGCGGGACGACCGCACCGCCATCGGGTCGTGCCACGCCTATCGGGGAGGCGCCCCGTGACCCGCCCGACTCGCCCCCTGCCGTTGCGAGCCAAGGGAAACGGCTCGCTACCCGGATGCCTCGTGCTCGTCTGCGAATGCCGTGCCTGCGGCCGGCCGGGAACCGGTCCCGAACGCCCGGGCGCGGCACCGGCGGACCGGTGGTCGGGGCAGCCGGCCCGGTCGAGCCCCGGCTCCGGACGCCCCTCTCTTCCTCGCCGCCTCGGACCGCCCTGCCCGTAGGTTCGGCATCGCGCCGGGCCCGGACGGTGCCCGCCTCCTCTCGAGCCCCCGACCCGCGATGAGGTGAGGGTCCGTCGGAATCGAGTGCCGGCTTCGGCTCGCCCACGGCGTCGACCCGCGGTCCGCTCGACGCGGCTACCGAAGGAGACGGCGAGAAGGTCGATCGGACATCGGCGAGGGTCGCCGCTGCTCGGCTGAGAAACCGCGCGACGGGGAACGATCGACGAGGCGGCGCGACCGACCGACCGAGCGATCCGAGCACGAACGAGGCCCGCCCCACCACCGCGCGTGCGGTAGCCGAGAACAGACAGGCGAACAGAACCGACAGGAGCATCCTCGGGTCCCTCGGCCGAGGGAACCCTAGCGGAAAAGGGTTGACGGATCGTCGACCTCGAGCGGGTCGATCCGCGGATCCGGGCGGCTCGGGCAGGGCCACGGCGATACCGACGAGGGTCCGCACACGACGGTGCGCGCCGCGCTCGGCGCAGGGCGCCCTGTCAGCGCCGCGGTCGCAGCCGAGGCCGGTGGCACCGAGCGTCGCCCGGGCCGAGCGGACCGGCGCGGGGCTCTCCCGGCCGGCATCGCTCGCCGAGGGCCGCCACCGGTGCGGTCCCCGGGATGCTCCCGAGGGCCGTGCGGGGGGCCGTTCCGCAGAGGCCGGCGGGGCGCCCGAGGCCGTGCGCCGGCTCGGCCCGGGTTCCCCGCGTGCCGACCCGCACCCGCTCCTCCGGCCCGGGAACCGGATGGCCGGCGTCGACATGCCTCCGGTCGGCAACGACGCCGCGCACTGCGCGATCGCCCATCGGAGCCGGTCCGTCGCCCGCTCCCTCGTCGTCGAGACGGACCGACCCTCGGGGGCCGTCGGCCCGTCCACCCGGCGCCCCCGGTCCTCCGCGACGAGGCCCGGCTGCTCGCTCCGGTACGGGCACGATGAGGCATCGCGGTGCGGCGCGGGTGGCGACCGCCGCCGAATCTCCGACGACTCCTCTTCGAAGGCCCGGATCCCGGCCCGCGGCCGTGGACCCGGCCGGAGGGCTCGCGAGCTCGAAACCGCAACGAAGCGCCCCGGCGTGCGGTGGTCCACTTCGAGGACGCCGAGCCGAGAGCCCGAGGAAAGTTCCCGAACTCCACCGAACCGGCCGGCAGGCGCGCCCCCTCGGCACCCGTCCGCTCGGCTCCCCCGCCCGATGCCGGCTCTCGGGAGGCGGACATCGAGGAAAATCGGTGCCGAGGTCGGCCGCTGCGCGGCGCGCCCCGCCGGCGCCCGCAACCACCCCCGCCGGGACCGGCCCGGTGCGCCGCTGCCGGTGCAGGCGGCGCCCGATCGCTGGTGTCGGACCGCAACGGTCGCGGCTATCCGACACACACCACGCGAGCCTGGCATTGTCCCGAGCGAGCTCGTCCCGCGGCACGTTCGCGGCGACCCGGCGACGCCCACCCGCGGGCTCGGCCCGCGTGGCGCCATCGTTCTGCGGTCCCGTGCCGTCGGACCGATCCGAGCCGGCGCGCCACCCGGCAGTCGCTCCGGGCGGTTCGCGACCGGCGCGGTGCGGACGCCGGGCCAGCCGCACGCGCCGGGACGCGCGAGCGCACGGCGATCCGGCACCGCGACGGCCCACCGGCCCACGCCCCCGGTCCGACCCGAGGAGCTCTCGCTCCAGGCGGGAGCGAACCTCGCTCACCGCCGGCCGAACGGTCAGCCGGCCGAGCGGGCGAGGACGAAGGGCGGTGCGGATATCGCCGGCACGAGCTCGAGCCGCGGTGCGGCGGCCGCGAGCGCCTCGAGGAAGGTTCGCAGAGGCTCCATCTGTCGGCGGTGCGAGGCCACCAGGGCCACCAGCCGCCGCTCCATGGTCGGTACCGTGTACAGTCGAACCCGGAAGAGCATCCTGCCGGCGAGCTGGGCGGTGAGCTGGGGGACGAGCGCCACGCCGTGGCCGGCCTCGACCATGGCGAGCGCCGTCTCGTAGGTGCGAACCCGTGCGATCGTCCGGGCTTCGGGCAGCACCCGGCGATACCATTCGGCGATCCGGTCGGCGTGCAGCGTGCCGAAGTTGAACTCGATCGTTCGAGCGAGCACGCTCCGGGCCGCCGCGTCGAGCTCCCGTTCCGGCTCGACGATCCCGTCGAGGACGATGCCGTCGGGAACGGCGAGGGCGTAGCCGTCGACGCGCAGGGGGCGCCGGGCGAAGGGCAGATGGTCGCTCGCCACCGCCGTCTCCGACACGACCGCGACGTCGAGCGTGCGGCCGTAGAGGCCTTCGACGGCCTCCTGCGGCGCCACCTCGTGCACGTCGAGGGCGAGCTCGGGGACCCGAGCGCGAGCCTCGGCGAAGGCCGCGGGCAGGAGCGTCCGGGCGATCGAGGCCAGCGCGCCGACCGCGACCCGCCCCCTGAGCCCGGCCTTGTAGGCGGCGAGCCCGCTCTCGAGCGCGTCGGCCTCCGCCAGGAGCCGGCCGGCCCGCTCCAGCAGGAACCGGCCCGCATCGGTGAGCACGAGGCGGCCCGACTGGCGGTCGACCAGCCGGTGCCCCAGGAGCCGCTCGAGCTTGGCCAGGGCTTGCGAAAGCGCCGGTTGGGAGATGCCGAGCTGCTTGGCCGCTTGGGTCAGCGAGCGGGCATGGGCGAGGGTCCAGAAGAGCCGCAGTTGGTGGAGGCTGACGGCGAGCGTCTGCCCCCGCCCTTCGCTCGCGGGCGCCCCACCGCCCCCGCCCTCCTCCGGAATCGGTCGACCGGCCTCCGGCTCCTCGGCACCCGCCGGGTTCGAGCTGTCCTCGCCGCGCATCGCCTCCGCCTCCCGTACCGAGCCTGCCGCGGCCGCCGCCGGTGGTCCAGCCCCCGGCAGCGACTTGACCGCGCCGCCGTGCGGCGCGAGGGAAGGCCCGCATGCCCTTGCGGGAGGATCGCCGTGATCGCAGCCGAGGCCGGCAATCTTCGGATCGACGCGCGTCGTTACTGGGATTCGCTCATGGAGATGGCGAAGATCGGGGCCACCCCCAAGGGCGGCTGCAACCGGCAGACGCTCACCGATCTCGACCGCCAGGGGCGCGACCTCTTCCGGCGCTGGTGCGAGGCGGCGGGTTGCACGGTCGCCGTCGACGAGATGGGCAACATGATGGCGCTGCGACCCGGCCGCCGGCCCGACCTGCCGCCGGTGGCGATCGGCAGCCATCTCGACACCCAACCGACCGGCGGCAAGTTCGACGGGGTGGCCGGCGTCCTCGCCGGCCTCGAGATCGTCCGCACGCTGGCCGAGAACGGCTACGAGACCGACCATCCGATCCTGGTCGTGAACTGGACCAACGAGGAGGGCACCCGCTTCGCCCCGGCGATGCTCGCTTCGGGCGTGTTCGCCGGAGCCTTCACCAAGGAGTGGGCCTATGCCCGTACCGACCGCGAGGGCAAGCGGTTCGGCGACGAGCTCGAGCGGATCGGCTACAAGGGCACGCTGCCTTGCACCCCGCAGCACTGGAAATGCCACCTCGAGCTGCACATCGAGCAGGGGCCGATCCTCGAGGCCGAGGGCAAGACGATCGGCGTGGTGACCGGCGCCCAGGGCATTCGCTGGTACGAGGTGCGGATCACCGGCAAGGAGAGCCACGCCGGCTCGACGCCCATGCCGCGCCGCAAGGACGCGCTGGTCGCGGCCGCCCGCGCGATCGAGGCGCTCGACGCGCTGGCCCGCGCGCACGGGCCGCACGCCGTCGCCACCGTGGGTGTGCTCGAGATCGCCAAGCCGTCGCGCAACGTGGTCCCGGGGGAGGTCTTCTTCACGATCGACCTGCGCCATCCCGACGACGCCGTCCTGACCGAGCTCGACCGCGCGGTGCAGCGGATCGTCGCCGAGGCCTGCGCCCGCGACGGCCTCGCGCACACGGTCGACCCGATCTGGCATTTCCCCTCGGTCCGCTTCGATCCGACCTGCGTGGCGGCGATCCGCGCGGCCGCCGAGGCCGGCGGCTTCTCCTGGCGCGAAATGGTCTCGGGACCCGGCCACGATTCCTGCTACACGGCGCGCGTCGTGCCGACCGCCATGATCTTCGTCCCCTGCCGCGACGGGCTCTCGCACAACGAGGAGGAGTGGGCGGAGCCCGAGCATCTGGCGGCCGGCTGCCAGGTCCTGCTGCAGGCGGCACTCGCGCTCGCCCGGGCGGACTGAACGGGGCCCGCGATGGCGGAGGCGGCGAGCACCGCGGTGCCCCCGGCCGGTGCGGCCGGGGTCGGACGGTACCCGGCGGTCGAGGCGCGCGGGCTCGGCCTCACCTTCGCAACGGCGGCGGGGCCGGTGACCGCCCTCGCCGGTGTCGATCTGGCGATCGAGCCCGGCGCCTTCGTGGCGCTGATCGGCCCCTCGGGCTGCGGCAAGACGACCTTCCTGCGGCTCGTCGCCGACCTCGAGCAGCCGACCAGCGGCACGCTCCGGGTCGAGGGCTTGGCACCGCGCGAGGCGCGCCTCGCCCGCCGCTACGGCTACGTCTTCCAGGCGCCGGCGCTGCAGCCCTGGCGCACGGTCGAGCGCAACGTCACGCTGCCGCTCGAGATCATGGGCTTCCCGCCGGAGGAGCGGGCGGCGCGCGCCCGCCGCTGGCTCGCCCTCGTCGAGCTCGAGGCCTTCGCCCGGCACCATCCCTGGCAGCTGTCGGGCGGCATGCAGCAGCGCGTGTCGATCGCTCGGGCGCTCGCCTTCGAGCCCGACATCCTGCTGATGGACGAACCCTTCGGCGCGCTCGACGAGATCACGCGCGATCGGCTGAACCTCGAGCTGCACCGGCTCTGGCGGCGGACGGGCAAGACGATCCTCTTCGTCACCCATTCGATCGCCGAGGCGGTCTATCTCGCCACCCGGATCGTCGTGATGTCGCCGCGGCCGGGCCGGATCCTCGAGGTGATCGAAAGCCCGCTGCCGGCCGACCGGCCGCTCGAGCTGCGCGACACGCCGGACTTCCTGGCCGTGGCCCAGCGCGTGCGCAATGGTCTGCGCGCCGGCCACTCCTACGATTGAAGCGGCGCGGCGCGCCGCGAGGTGCAGCAGCGCGGCGAGCAGGAGAGCGACCAGCGACGACAGGGCGAGTTCGGACACGACACCTCGCGACCTCGACCAAGGCCCTTCTCGCAGGAACGGGTTGAGGAAGAGTTAACGAGGGCCGAAGCCCGCGAGTGCCGTCGCCCGACCGCTCGGTCTCAGACGTCGAGATTGACCACTTTGAGGGCGTTTTCCTGGATGAACGCCCGCCTGGGGTCGACCACGTCGCCCATGAGCGTGGAGAAGATCTCGTCGGCCTCGTCGGCGTGTTCGATCCGCACCTGCAGGAGCGAGCGCCGCGCCGGATCGAGAGTGGTCTCCCAGAGCTGTTCGGGGTTCATCTCGCCGAGCCCCTTGTAGCGCTGGATCGAGAGCCCCTTCTTGGCGAGCTCGACGATCCCCTGCAACAGGTCCCGCGCGCCGTGCACCGGCCGCCGCTCGGCCTTGCGCTCGAGCCGGGCCGGAGCCGCCAGGACCGGCCGCAGCGGGGCCAGCGCTTCCCCGAGCCGGCGGGCCTCGTGACCGCCCGCGAGCGCCGGGTCGAGGCGGTGCCGCTCGCGCCGTTCGCCGTGCCGGAGGTGGAAGACGAGCCCACCCGCCTCCTCGCGGACCACCTGCACACCGCTCGCCCCGGCCCGCCGCAGCCGCTCGGCCACCCGCTGGCCGAGCCCGAGCGCCTCGCTCGGGTCGGCGAGCCGCGACGGGTCGAGCCCGCCCTCGAGCGCGAGCGCCTCGACGAGCTCGGCCGGCAGCCGGCGAGCGAGCGCCTGGAGCGGCCCGCGCGCCGCCCGGGCGGCGCCGACCAGGGCGGCGAGCGCCTCGCCCTCGACCGCCGTGCCGGCCTCGGCGATCAGCCGGGCCTCCTCGAGGCCCTGCCGGACGAGCAGGTCCTCGAGCGCGGCGTCGTCCTTGACGTATTCGACCTTCTGCCCGCGCCGGATCCCGTAGAGCGGTGGTTGGGCGATGAACAGGTGCCCCTTCTCGATGATCTCCGGCAGATGCCGGTAGAAAAAGGTCAACAGCAGGGTCCGGATGTGCGAGCCGTCGACGTCGGCATCGGTCATGATCGCGATCGTGTGGTAGCGCAGCTTGCCGATGTCGAAATCGTCGCGGATGCCGGTGCCGAGAGCGGTGATCAGAGTACCGATCTCCTGGCTCGACAGCACCTTGTCGACCCGGGCGCGCTCGACGTTGAGGATCTTGCCGCGCAGCGGCAGGATCGCCTGGAAGGCGCGGTCGCGGCCCTGCTTGGCCGACCCGCCGGCGCTGTCGCCCTCGACGATGAAGAGCTCCGCCTTGGCCGGGTCGCGCTCCTGGCAGTCGGCGAGCTTGCCGGGCAGGTTGGCGACATCCAGCGGACTCTTGCGGCGGGTGAGCTCGCGGGCGCGACGCGCGGCCTCTCGCGCGGTCGCCGCCTCCACGACCTTGGCGAGGATCGCGCGGGTCTCCTGCGGATGCTCCTCGAGCCAGCGGCCGAGCTGCTCGCGGACCACCTGGGCGACCACCGGCGCGACCTCGGAAGAGACCAGCTTGTCCTTGGTCTGCGAGGAGAATTTCGGATCCGGGACCTTGAGCGCGAGGACGCAGGTGAGGCCCTCGCGCATGTCCTCGCCGGTGAGCTGGACCTTCTCCCGCTTGCCGATGCCGAGACTCTCGGCCGCCGCGTTCAGGGTCTGGGTGAGGGCCTGGCGGAAGCCGGTCAGATGGGTGCCGCCGTCGCGCTGCGGGATCGTGTTCGTGAAGCAGAGCTGGGTCTCGTGGTAGCCGTCGTTCCACTGGAGCGCCGCCTCGACCACGATCCCCTCGCGCTCGCCCCGGATCAGGATCGGGGCGTGCAGCGGCTGCTTGGCCCGGTCGATCCAGCGGACATAGGCGGCGAGCCCGCCCTCGTAGTGCAGCACCTCGTGCCGCGGCGGGTCGCTCCGGCGGTCCTCGAAGACGATCCGGATGCCGGGGTTGAGGAAGGCGAGCTCGCGCAGGCGGTGCTCGATGGTCTGGGCAGAGAACTCGGTGCGCGAGAAGATCTCGCGCGAGGGCAGGAAGGTCACCGAGGTACCGCGGCGCTCGCCCTGCGGGCCCACCGCCCGAAGCGGCGCCACCGGCACCCCGCCGCGCTCGAAGCGGATGAAGTGCTCGGCACCGTCCCGCCAGATCCGAAGCTCCAGCCACTCGGACAGCGCGTTGACGACCGAGACGCCGACCCCGTGCAGGCCACCCGAGACCTTGTAAGCACCGCCGCCGAACTTGCCGCCGGCATGCAGTACCGTCATGATCACCTGGGCCGCCGAGACCCCCTGCTCGGGGTGGATGTCGACCGGGATGCCGCGGCCGTTGTCGGTCACGGTGCACGAACCGTCCGGGTTCAAGATCACCTCGATGCGGTCGGCATGGCCCGCGAGCGCCTCGTCGATCGCGTTGTCGACCACCTCGAAGACCATGTGATGCAGGCCCGAGCCGTCGTCGGTGTCGCCGATGTACATGCCCGGCCGCTTGCGCACCGCGTCCAGGCCCTCGAGGACCTGGATCGACTGCGCCGTGTACTCGCCCGCCACGGCGGACGTCGTGCGCTCATCGCTCATCGGAGACGATCGTCCCGTTGTCGATCTCGAGGAAACAGGCGCGGCCGGCGAACGCCGCGAAGAGATCGCGATCGGTGCCGGAGAGCCAGGCCTGGGCGCCGAGCTCGAGGAGCGCCCGGGCGAGCGCGGCCCGCCGCTGTCCGTCCATATGGGCCGCCACCTCGTCGAGGAGAAGGATCGGCAGCTCGCCCAAGAGCGCCGCCCGCAGCCGGGCATGGGTCAACAAGAGGCCCACGAGCAGCGCCTTCTGCCGACCGGTCGAGCAGGCCGCCGCCGGCTCCCCGTTCGCCGCGTCGCGCACCAGGAGATCGCTGCGGTGCGGCCCGTGCGCCGCCCCACCGCTCGCCGCGTCGAGCTCGCGGCTCGCCCGCAGGGCCGCGGCGAGGCGCTCCTCGACGGTCGCCGCGGGCGCCTCCTCGAGCCAGCGCTCGACCTCGCCCTCGAGCGCCAGCCGCGCGCCGGGCAGGGGCCCGGCCTCGGCCGCGCCGGCCCGCTCGAGGGCGCGCACGAGCTGGCGGCGGGCGGCGGCCACCGCCACCCCGGCGGCGGCGAGCCGTGCCTCGAGGGCCGAAAGCCAGGCCGGATCGTGCCGGCCGCCGCGCAGGAGCGCGGCACGGTCGCGCAGGAGCCGCTCGTAGGTCGCCACGGTCGCGGCATGGCGCGGGTCGAAGGCGAGGACGAGCCGATCGAGGAAGCGGCGACGCTCGGCCGGGCCCTCGAGGAACAGCCGGTCCTGGGCGGGCGTGAGCCAGAGCATGCCGACGAGCTCGGCCCGCCGGGCGCGGTCCTCGAGCCGCCGGCCGTCGAGGGTGACGGTGCGCCGCTCCGAGCCCGGCTCGCGGCCGACCGCGAGCTCGAACACGCCCTGCCGGCCGGCGAGCCGCGCCGCCACCGCCCAGGGCCCGCCGTCGGGCCGCCGGTCGAGCTCGGCCGGGGCCGCCCGCCGGAGGCCCCGGCCCGGTGCCAGGAGCGAGAGGGCCTCGAGGAGGTTGGTCTTGCCCGCACCGTTCGGCCCCACGAGCACCACGGGCCCGGGCGGCGGGACGAGGTCGAGCCGCGTCCAGTTGCGCAGATCGCGCAGCCGCAGCCGCTGAACCGCGAGCGCCGCGACCGGCGCCGCCTCGACCACCGCAGCGCTCGGCCGCATCAGACCCGCATGGGCATGAGCACGAACAGGGCGGCGGGGTCGGCCGGGTCGCGCAGCAGCGTGGGAGCCGCCGCGTTCGCCATCTCGATCCTGAGCTCCGGCCCTTCGATCTGGGCGACGATGTCGAGCACGTAACGGGCGTTGAAGCCGATCTCGAGCGGCTCGCCACGCCAGTCGCAGTCGAGCTCCTCCTCGCCCCGGCCCTGCGCGGGGCTGACCGCCGAGGCCGAGACGGTGACCCGACCGGCCTCGAAGGCGAGCTTGATCGGCCGCGCCTTCTCCATCGAGATCGTCGCCACTCGGTCGACCGCCTCGGCGAAGGCCCGAGTGGCGAGGACGGCGATCCGCTCGTTGCCGGTCGGGATCACCCGCTCGTAGTCGGGGAAGGTGCCGTCGATCAGCCGGGAGAGCAGACGGGTGCGACCACAGGCGAGCTCGATCCGCCCGGCCGAGACCGCGAGGCGCACCGGCTCCTCCACCCCTTCGAGCAGCTTGCGGAGCTCGCCCACGGTCTTCCGCGGCACGATCACGGGCGGCATGCGCTCCGCCCCCGGCGGCAGCGGTACCTCGATGCGGGCGAGCCGGTGACCGTCGGTGGCGACGCCGCGCAGCGTCCGGGTCGCACCCGCGCCCGCGACGTGGAAATGGATCCCGTTCAGATAATAGCGGGTCTCCTCGGTCGAGATCGCGAAGCGCGTCTTGTCGATCAGCTCGGCGAGCTCGGCGGGGCCGATCTCGAAGCGGATCTCGAGCTCGTCGCCGGCGGTCGCCGGGAACTCGTCCGGCGGCAGGGTCGGCAGCGCGAAGCGCGAGCGGCCGGCCGAGAGCCGGAGCTCGCTCGAGCCGGGCGCCTGCTCGAGCGCCACGGCCGCCCCCTCGGGCAGCTTGCGGACGATGTCGAAGAGGGTGTGCGCCGGCACGGTGGTGGCACCGGCGCGCGCGACTTCGGCCGGCTCGCGGGCGAGGAGGGTCAGGTCGAGGTCGGTGGCCAGGAGCTCGAGGCCGTCGGAGGCGGCGAGCTTGACGTTGCCCAGGATCGGGATCGTGGTCCGCCGTTCGACCACGTTCTGGACGTGGCCGAGCGAGCGGAGCAGGGCGGCGCGCTCGATCTCGAGTTTCATCGACGACTCACCCGCTGGGCTGGCATCGCTCGGGCCCGGCTCGACCGGCGCCCGCCCCGAACGGCTCGGGAACGGCACGCTAGCAGAAAAGCCGGGCGAGGTTGACCCTTTTCGACTCGCTCGGCGGCCCTCGGCGCCGGCCGGCTCAGGCCTGCAGCCGGCGCTTGAGCGCCTCGACGTCGTCGGCGAGCTGGCGGTCCTCGGCCTGCAGCCGCTCGATCTGGCGCACCGCGTGCATGACCGTCGTGTGGTCGCGACCGCCGAAGCGCCGGCCGATCTCCGGCAGGGAGCGCGGTGTCAGGAGCTTGGCCAAATACATCGCCACCTGACGCGGCCGCGCCACCTGGCGCTGCCGGCGGGCCGAGGTCATGTCGGCCATTCGGAGGCCGTAATATTCGACCACCGCCTTCTGGATCTCCTCGATCGTGATCCGCCGGTCGGCGGCGCGCAGCACGTCCTTGAGGATCTCCTGCGCCATCTCGATCGAGACCGGCTGGCGGGTCACGCTCGCCTGCAGCACGATCCGGTTCAACGCGCCTTCGAGCTCGCGCACGTTGCTCGTGATCCGGCTCGCGAGGAACTCGAGGACCCGAAGCGGCACGTCGACGCCGGACGATTCGGCCTTGGTCTGCAGGATCCCGAGCCGGAGCTCGTAAGTGGTGGGGTGGATGTCGGCCACGAGCCCCCAGGAGAGGCGCGAGCGGATCCGCTCCTCGAGCCCGTCGAGATCGGAGGGGCTGCGGTCGGCACTGATGACGATCTGCCGGCCGCGTTCGACCAGCGCGTTGAAGGTGTGGAAGAACTCTTCCTGGGTCTGATCCTTGCCGGCGATGAACTGGAGGTCGTCGACCATCAAGAGATCGACCGAGCGGAACAGCTCCTTGAAGGGGATGGTGTCCTTCGAACGCAGCGCCAGGATGAACTGGTACATGAACTTCTCGGCGGTGAGATAGACCACCCGCCGGCCGGGATCGCGCTGGCGCACGCGCCAGCCGATCGCGTGCATGAGATGCGTCTTGCCGAGCCCCACGCCGCCGTAGAGGAACAGGGGGTTGAAGGGCGGCGTCGCCGACATCGCGACCTTCTCCGCGGCGGCGACCGCGAACTCGTTGGGCTTGCCGATCACGAAGCGCTCGAAGGTGAGTCGCGGATCGAGCCGCGCGCCGAGCTCGTCGCCGGCCGGATCGAGCGGGGGCTCGGCGGCCGCGGGCGCCGGCGCGGAGACCGGCGCGGGCTCGCTCCCCGGGGGCCGCACCGCGAGCGTGATCGAACGGACGGTCGGGTTGAGCCGCGTCCAGAGCGCCCGGATCCGGTCGGCGTAGTTGGCGACGATCCAGTCCCGCATGAACTGGGTCGGGACCGCCAGTACCACCCGCTCGCCGGAAAGCTCGACCAGATCGAGTGGTTTGAGCCAGGTGCCGAACGCGGTGTCGCCGAGCTCCGCCCGCAAGAGCGTGCGGACCTGCTGCCACTGCTGCTGGACCTCGCCCGGCGCTGCGCCCATCCGCCCCTCGGCGGCTCCCCGTGCCGCCACAGAAGAGGCCAACGACTGCCCCGACCGCAAGGCCATCCCGCCCCTCCCGACAACCCGACGCCCCGACGCCGCCGCGGTCGCCCGCGGCTCCTGCGGCCCGCCCCGTGGACCGCCACTCAAGCTGAGGTAGAACGGCCCGACGCGGAGCCCGCCGTCAAGAGCCGCCGAGAACTTCTTGGCGAAACTGTCGCAACTCAAGTATTTGCAAGTCAAGCCCCAGAAACGACGCCCGACTCGTCAGAGGCAAGAGCCTAAGGATCCCGCCGGCAACCCGCAAGGCGATCGAAACGAGAACGACGCAGTTCGCCGCAGGGTTGATGCAGCCCGAAACCGCCAACCCCCTGTCGGAGGACGGTCCGCACGGCCGGAAGCGGGCCGTCCGCCGGCCGGGCCGGCGTCCCGCTTGCGCTCCGGTTTCGCAAACGACACGATCCCCGGCGACCGACGGCCCGCCGCCGGTCGCCCTCCCGGCCCGATCGACCGGGGCCGCCGGTCAGGTCGCCGGCTGCTGCCGGGTGTCGAGCGCCTTGATCCGCTGCGCGAGGCGCGAGATCCGCCGCGAGGCGGTGTTGAGGTGCAGAACGCCCTTGCTCACGCCGCGCCGGATCTCGGGCTCGGCGAGCGCGAAGGCCGCCTTGGCGGCCGCCACGTCGCCCGCCGCCAACGCCGCCTCGACCTTGCGCACGAAGGTCTTGATGCGGCTGCGGCGGCTCTTGTTGATGAGCGCGCGCTTGGCCGCCTGGCGGGCGCGCTTGCGCGCCGAGGGGGTGTTCGCCACGGGAACGGTCTCCACGGGAAATCGGACGCCGGCAGATAGCGACCCGGCCGCCGCCCGTCAACCGCACGATCGGCGCCGGGGCGCCGCCCGGCCGGACCGGCCTCAGCGGTGGACGAAGCTCGGCGAGCGCTTCTCGGCGAAGGCGCTCATGCCCTCCTTGCGGTCGGCGGTCGCGAAGGTGGCGTAGAACACCCGCTGCTCGAACCGCACCCCTTCGGCGAGCGTCGTCTCGAAGGCGACGTTGACCGCCTCCTTGGCCAACCGCACGATCGGTTGCGACTTCCGGGCGATCTCCTCGCCGAGCGCGATCGCCTCGTCGAGCAGCTTGGCGAGCGGCACCACCCGCGACACGAGGTTCGAGCGCTCCGCCTCCTCGGCACTCATGAGCCGGCCGGTCAGGATCATCTCCATGGCCTTCGACTTGCCGACCGCGCGGGTCAGCCGCTGGGTCCCCCCCACCCCCGGAATCGTGCCGAGATTGATCTCCGGCTGGCCGAACCGGGCATTGTCGGCCGCCAGGATGATGTCGCACATCATGGCCAGCTCGCAGCCGCCGCCGAGCGCGTAGCCGGCGACCGCGGCGATGAGCGGCTTCTTGTGCCGGGCGATCCGGTTCCAGGCACCCACGAAGTCGCTCTCGAGCGCGCTCACGAAGTCCTTCTCGAGCATCTCCTTGATGTCGGCGCCGGCGGCGAACGCCTTCTCCGAGCCGGTGATCACCACCGCCGCCACCGCCGGATCGGCGTCGAACGCGGTGAGCGCCTGCTCGATCTCGGCGATCACCTGACTGTTCAACGCGTTGAGCTGCTTGGGTCGGTTCAGCGTCACGAGCCCCACGGGCCCGCGCTTCTCGACCAGGATCGTCTCGTAGGCCATGAATCCGTCTCCTCGCCGGTGCTCCGCGGCGCCGGCTCGACCGCCCACCGGCGCGGCCGCCTCCGAGGCCGCCGCGCGGTCGCGGCTTCTTGCCCGAGCCGCCCGCCGCCGTCCAGCGCCGCCCGGCGCTCCGCTCGGCGCCGGCCTCAGCGCTGGCAGCGGCTGCAGAAATAGGTCGCCCGTCCGCAGAGGACGATCCGCCGGATCGGCCGACCGCAGGCCGGGCAGGGCTCGCCCGCCCGCTCGTAGACCAGGAAGTCGTTCTGGAAGCTGCCGAGCGTCCCGTCCGCCTGGACATAGTCGCGCAGGCTCGTCCCGCCCTTCTCGATCGCCTCGAGCAGCACCTCGCGCACCGACCGGGCGAGCCGTTCCGCCCGTTCGGGGCCCACCGTGAGGGCGAGCCGGCGCGGCGACAGCCGGGCGCGGAACAGGGCCTCGTTGGCGTAGATGTTGCCGATCCCGACCACCAGGCGCTGGTCCATGAGCGCGCTCTTGAGCGGCGTGCGCCGCCCGTGCAGGAGCTCCAGCAGCACCGCGGTACCGAATTCCGGCCCGAGCGGCTCGAGCCCGAGGCCGCGCAGGAGCGGATGCTCGCCGAGGCGGGCCGTCGGCCAGAGATCGACCGCACCGAAGCGTCGCGGGTCGACGAGGCGCAGCAGGCGGCCGCCCTCGAAGCCGAGCGTCAGATGCTCGTGCGGCCCCCTGGGCGGGCCGTCGAGCAGCAGCCGGCCGGACATGCCGAGATGGAGCAGCAGCGTCCAGCCGTCGTCGAGCGCCGCCAGCAGATATTTGGCGCGCCGCGCGAAACCGGTCACCACCCGGCCCTCGAGCCGGCTCGCGAGCCGCTCCGGCATCGGGAAGCGCAGCTCCCGCCGCCGCTGCTCGACCGCGGCGATCCGCGCCCCGGTCAGCTCGGCCGCGAGCCCGCGCCGGATGGTCTCGACCTCGGGCAGCTCGGGCACGCCCCCTCCCTTCCGCGCCTTGCCCGCCCGCCGCCCGCCGCGTACACCGCGCCGGTCGCAACGGAGCCGTCGCTGTCTGCATGAGCGAGCAGGACCCCGCAAGCGCCGCCGATCGGCTCGCCGCCTCCTTCGGCTTCGCCGAGGTCCCGCCCGAGGCCAAGGCCGGCCTCGTCAGGGGCGTGTTCGAGCGGGTCGCCGCCCGCTACGACCTCATGAACGATCTCATGAGCATGGGCATCCATCGCCTCTGGAAGGAGGCGATGCTCGATTGGCTCGCCCCCCGCCCCGAACTCCACCTGCTCGACGTCGCCGGCGGCACCGGCGACATCGCCCTGCGCTATCTTTCCCGTGTCGAGGGCCGCGGCCGGGTGACCGTCGTCGACTACAACCCCGCCATGGTCGCGGTCGGCCGCGACAAGGCGCTCGACGCCGGCTGGCTCGGCGAGATCGACTGGGTGGTGGGCGACGCCCAGGCCCTGCCGCTGCCCGATTCGAGTGTGGACGCCTACACGATCGCCTTCGGCATCCGCAACGTGACCCGCATCGACCGGGCGCTCGCCGAGGCGCGCCGGGTGCTCAGGCCGGGCGGCCGCTTCCTCTGCCTCGAATTCTCGAAGCTCGCGCTGCCGCTCCTCGAGCCGCTCTACGACCTCTACTCCTTCACCGTGCTCCCGGCCCTGGGTGCGCTCGTAGCGGGCGATGCCGAAAGCTACCGCTATCTCGCCGAGAGCATCCGCCGGTTCCCGGACCAAAGGACCTTCGCCGCACTGATCGAGGCGGCCGGTCTCGAGCGGGTGCGGCATCGCAACCTCTCCGGGGGGATCGCCGCGATCCACTCCGCCTGGCGGCTCTGAGGGGCGATGCTCCGCGGCGCGCGCAACCTCGCGCGGCTCGTCGGGGTCGCCCGTGCGCTCGCCCGCCACAACGCCCTCTTCCCGCTCGCCCTCGTCCCCCAGCTCGTCCCCTTCGTCGAGTTCGCCGAGCGCTTCGCCCGCCGCGACGCGCCGGGCCGGCCCGGCGAGCGGCTCGCCCGGGCGCTCCAGGAGATGGGCCCGGCCTTCATCAAGCTCGGCCAGAGCCTCGCCACCCGCGCCGATCTGTTGGGCGAGACCATCGCCCGCGACCTCTCGCTCCTCCAGGACCGGCTGCCGCCTTTTTCGGCCGAGGAGGCCCGCACCATCCTCGAGCGCGAGCTCGGCCAGCCGCTCTCCGCCCTCTTCGCGAGCTTCGAGGACCGACCGGTGGCGGCCGCCTCGATCGCGCAAGTCCATTTCGCCACCACGACCGAGGGCGAAGCGGTGGCGGTCAAGATCCTGCGCCCCGGCATCGAAGAGGCGATCGACCGCGACCTCGACTTCTTCCTCTGGCTCGCCGAATGGGCCGAGCGGCTGCACCCGCCCCTGCGGCGCTACAAGCCGGTCGAGGCGGTCCGCCTCTTGGCCCGCTCGACCCGCCGCGAGATGGACCTCCGCCTCGAGGCCGCGGCCGCCGCCGAGTTCGCGGAGAACAACCGGGACGCGCTCGGCTTCCGCGTCCCCCGGGTCGATTGGCGGCGGACCGGCAGACGGGTGGTCACCTTCGAGCGCGTGGAAGGTCTGCCGGCCGACGAGCGCGACCAGCTCCTCGCCGCCGGGCTCGATCCCGATGCGATCCTCGAGCGGGCGGCCGTCGTCTTCTTCAACCAGGTCTTCCGCGACGGCTTCTTCCACGCCGACATGCACCCCGGCAACATGCTGATCGATCCGAAGACCGGCGACATCGTCGCTCTCGATTTCGGCATCATGGGCCGGCTCGAGCTCGCCGATCGGCGGAACCTGGCCGAGGTGCTCCTGGGCTTCCTCGAGCGCGACTACGCCCGCGTCGCCGACGTCTTCTTCCGCGCCGGGTTCCTCCCCCCCGACCAGGACCGCGCCGCCTTCACCCAGGCCTGCCGGGCGCTCGGCGAGCCGATCCTGGGCCTGCCGTTGAACGAGATCTCCTTCGGCCGCCTGTTGGGCCAGCTCCTCGCCACCGCCGAGGAGTTCGAGATGGAGACCCAGCCCCAGCTCCTCCTCCTCCAGAAGACCATGGTGGTGGCCGAGGGTGTGGGCCGCGCCCTCAACCCCGCCGTCAACATCTGGACCCTCGCCCGACCCCTGGTCGAGCAGTGGATGCGCGAGAATCTCGGGCCCGAGGCGCAACTGCGCGAGGCGGTGGCGGAGGGCGTGGAAGCCCTCCGCCGATTGCCGGCCACCCTCGGCCGCCTCGAGCGCCTCCTGGAAGCCGGCCCCCGCCCCGGCCCCGAACGGCAGGGCGACGGGCGCGACCGGCTCGCGGGCATCCTCCTCCTGCTCCTCGGTCTCCTCCTCGGCCTCGCCCTCGGCTGAACGGCACCCTACCGGCACCCGTTCCGCCGCTCGCCCGGCCGAACGGGCCCCGCGGGCCTCCTCCACCTCCGAGCCTCCTTCTCTCCCTCTCTCTTCCTGCCACGTCTTCCGCCCGCCCTCGCCCGCGGCCGGGGGCAGGATCGCACCCGTGGACGAGGGCGATCGGCGGCGCCGGGGCTCCCCGATGGATCCCGGTTCGCGTCCCGGGGCCGGGCCGGCCACGACGGCCGGGCCGTGGCGCCGCGGCCCGGCGCGCGGGCATACCGTCCCGACAGAGCGGCGCCCGTGAGCCCCGGCCACGCCTCCCTCGCCGGCCTGCGCCGCCGCCCGGGCCTCTCCTCCGTCGCGGCGTCGGTCCGGGAGGCGGCGCGATCGCCGCACGGCGGAGCGAGCCGGCGCCGAGGCGACTGGTCCGTGCGGGTCCCGTTCGCAGGGGGAAGGGGCCGGGCCACCCGGCGCGACGCCCCACCCCCGCGCCTCCCCGGTCGCCGGATCGCCCGCCCGGCCTTGCCTTGCGCCGATCCGGCGGCACACTCGCGGGCGCGGCCCCCGGGGAGCCCTTCCTTGTCCGAGAAGCGTGTGCTGCTCGTCCTCGGCGGCGGGATCGCCGCCTACAAGTGCCTCGAGCTCGTCCGCCGGCTCAAGGAGCACGGCATCGCCGTGCGTTGCGTGCCGACCGCCGCCGCCGAGAAGCTCGTGAGCCCGCTCGCGCTCGCCGCGGTCTCCGGGGAGAAGGTCTACGATTCCCTCTTCTCGCTCACCGACGAGGCCGAAATGGGCCACATCCGGCTCTCCCGCGAGGCCGACCTCGTGGTCGTGGCGCCCGCCACCGCCGATCTCCTCGCCAAGATGGCGAACGGCCTCGCCGACGATCTGGCCTCGACCCTGTTGCTCGCCACCGACAAGCCGGTGCTCGCCGCCCCCGCCATGAACCCGCGCATGTGGGCGCATCCCGCGACCCGCCGCAACCTCGAGCGGCTCGCGGCCGACGGGATCGCGATCCTGGGCCCGGCCGTGGGCGATACCGCCTGCGGCGAGGTCGGCGCCGGCCGGATGGTCGAGCCCGCCGAGCTCCTGGCCGCGATCCTGGCCCGTCTCGAGCCCGCCTGCCGCCCGCTCGAGGGCGTGCGCGCGCTCGTCACGAGCGGGCCGACGCACGAGCCGATCGACCCCGTCCGCTTCGTCGCCAACAGGAGCTCGGGCCGGCAGGGCCACGCGATCGCCGAGGCCCTCGCCCGGGCCGGTGCTTCGGTCACCCTCGTGAGCGGGCCGGTCGCGATCCCCGATCCGCCCGGGGTCCGCACCGTGCGGGTCGAGACCGCGCGCGAGATGGCGGCCGCCTGCGAGGCGGCCCTGCCGGTCGAGGTCGCGGTCTGCGCCGCCGCGGTCGCCGACTGGCGCCCGGCCGAGGTGGAGGCGACCAAGATCAAGAAGGAGGCGGGTGCCGCACCACCCCTCCTGCAGCTGGTCGAGAACCCCGACATCCTGGCGGGCCTCGCTCGCCACCCGACGCACCGGCCGCGCCTCGTCGTGGGCTTCGCGGCCGAGACCGGCGCACTCGAGGCCGAGGCCCGCACCAAGCGCGCGAAGAAGGGCTGCGATTGGATCCTCGCCAACGACGTCTCTCGCGGTGCGGTGTTCGGCGCCGATCGCAACCGCATCCTGTTCCTTTCGGGCGACGGCCCGGCCGAGCCCTGGCCCGAGCTCTCCAAGGAGGAGGTGGCGGCCCGTCTCGTCGAGCGGATCGCCGCCGCCCTCGGCCGGAGGCCGGCTTGAGCCCGTCCGTCCCGGTCGCGGTCGAGCGGCTGCCGCACGGCCGCGACCTGCCGCTTCCGGCCTATGCGAGCCCGGGTGCCGCCGGCCTCGACCTCCCGGCAGCCCTTCCCGAGGAGCGCCCGCTCACCCTCCGGCCGGGCGAGCGGGCGCTCGTGCCGACCGGGCTTCGGATCGCGCTCCCCGCGGGCTTCGAGGCGCAGGTCCGGCCGCGCTCGGGCCTCGCTTTGCGCCACGGCCTCACCGTCCTCAACGCCCCGGGCACGATCGACAGCGACTATCGCGGCGAGATCGGCGTGCTGCTCGTCAATCTCGGCAGCGAGCCGGTGACGATCCGCCGCGGCGAGCGCATCGCCCAGCTCGTTCTCGCACCCGTCTGCCGGCTCGCCTGGGAGGAAAGGCCCGTGGCGATCCGGGAGACCGTGCGCGGGACCGGCGGCTTCGGCTCGACCGGCCGGGCCGGCCTTCCGACCGGATCGGAGCCCGCCCCTGCGCCCCGCTCCGCCGCTCCCGCACCGGAACCGGCCGCTCCACCGGCCGACCCGGATCGTGCCGGCTGATGCGCGACCCGCCCGGCCTCGACCGCCGCTTCCAGCTCGCCGTCGCGGCGGTGCTCGACATCGCGCTGCACGGCGGCAGCGGCCCGGTCCAGAGCAAGGACACGGCCGGCCGGCTCGGCCTGCCGCGCCGCCATCTCGAACAGCTCATGCAGCAGCTCGTCCGCGCCGGGCTGCTCAAAGGCGTGCGCGGGCCACGGGGCGGCTATCGGCTCGCCCGCGAGCGGCGGCGGATCAGCCTTGCCGACCTCCTGCTCGCGGTCCGCCGCGAGCGCGATCGGGAGGAGCGCTCGGAGCCGGTCCCGCCCCTGGTCGAGGACGTGCTCGCCCCGGTCTGGGCCGAGCTCGAGGCGGTCCTGGTCGAGCGGCTCGCCGCCGTGTCCCTCGAATCGCTCTGCGAGCGGGCGATCGCCGCCGGTCGCGCCCCCCGCGCCCCCGACGTCGACTTCGTCATCTGATCCCGGCCCCCGCCCGGCGCCGCCGGCGTCGGCCACCCCGACCGGCCGCCGGCCCGCGCGCCGGGCCGCTGCCTCACCCGGCCCCGCCGAGCGACTTCTGCTGCTCTCGGGACGGCTACCACACGCGTCGACCCGTCCGCCCTCGCCGCTCCGCCACGTCCCGCGGCCGGTTGCGAACCGCGTCCCGCGGCCGACCCGTGCCCGGGCCCGCGACGCCCTCGGAGGACCCTGTCGCGAGCGACCGGCGCTTCGCCGCGCGGCCGAGTGCCCGCTCGCCGACCGATTCCTCCTGCCGGAGGACGCGCGGCTCCCGGTCGCAGGCGGCGAGCGCGGCGAGCGCGCGGGCCTTCCCCGAGCCCGCGGCGGCCGACGGCCGACCGCCGACGGCGCCGGCCCGCCGCAAGCGGCCCGCGAGGGGAAGCGCTGATCCCCGGCAGGCGATCCCACGGAGCTCGCGCCACTCCCCGGCGCGATCGAGGTCGCCGGAGCCGCCGAACGACCGCGTCGCCACGGGTCGCCCGGGCTGCTCGCGGCTCCGCTCGCTCGCGCGGCCGGTGACCGATCGGCTCCTCCGGCCGCCCGCCACCTCCACCGCACCCGCCGGCCGGAGCGCGGGTCGATCCGCCCGGCCCCGTGGCCGTTCTCGAGCCGCACGGCCGCCGCCGGCCGAGCCCGACCGCGGCGCGCCCGCCACACCCGCGGCCGATCGACCCCGGGAGTGGCCGACGCCGCATGCACGGACGGCGTTTTCGCAACGGCGAAACCCCCGGCTCCGCCCTATGTTCCGGTCCGGACCGACCTGCGGGCTGCCGCCTCCATGACCGACACCCCCGCCCTCGCGGCCCCCGTCCCGGCGATCGGCCGGGCCGTGGTCCTGGCGCTCGCGAGTTACGCCTGCTTCTCCACCGCCGACGCGCTCGTCAAGCTCGCCGCCGCCCGGCTGCCGGTCGAGCAGATCGCGCTCCTCGTGTGCGGCTTCGCCCTCCTGCCGGTCCTCTTCCTGGTCCGCGGCGCCGGCGGCCTCGCGGCTCTGCGACCGCGCCGGCCTGCCCTCGTCCTCGCGCGCGGCGTGCTCACCGCGCTCTGCGCACTCGCCGCCTGGCGCGCCTTCGCCCTCCTGCCCTTGGCCGACGCCTACGCCATCCTCTTCCTCGCCCCGATCCTGGTGACCGCGTTCTCCGCCCTGTTCCTGGGCGAGCCGGTCGGCATCCGCCGCTGGTCGGCGGCGGCGGTCGGGTTCCTCGGCGTCCTCTTGATGGTCCGGCCCGACTTCGCCGGGCTCGGCGCGGGTCACCTCCTGGCACTCGCCGCGGCCGCCCTGGGTGCCGCCTCCTTCTGCGTCCTCAAGAAGATCGGCAACGGCGAGACGAGTGCCGCGATCCTGCTCGTCCTCTTCCTCGCGATCGCCGCCATCGCCGCCCCCGGCGCCCTCCTCGCCTGGCGACCGCTTTCCTCCGAATCGCTCCTGTGGGTCGCCCTCGCGGGCCTCCTCCAGGGCAGCGGCCAGGCCGCCCTCGTGCTCGCCACCCGCGAGGCCCCGGCCTCCCTCGTGGCCCCCTTCCAATACAGCCAGATGCTCTGGGCGGTGCTGTTGGGTCTCCTGGTCTTCGGCGACCGGCCGTCCCCGCTCCTGTTCGCCGGCATGGCGCTCGTCGTCGGAAGCGGCCTCTACATCCTCTGGCGCGAGCGCGTGCGGCAGGGCAGCGTGACGCTCGGTGCCGCCCGGGGCGAGGTCCCGGCCCGCCGGGCCCGCTGAGCCGGCCGCCGCGGCCTTCCCCGGCGCGCCTCGGCCGACCCCTTCCGGCGCCGAGCGCGCCGCGCTAAGCGACCTCCCGCCGGGTATCCTCCCGGCGCCCCGAGCCCGCCCCGCCGTCCGTGCGCTGCCTGCTCGTCTATTGTCACCCCTGCCCCGAGAGCTTCACCGCCGCGGTCCGCGACCGGGTCCTGGCCGGCCTCGCCCGGGCCGGGCACGAGGTCGACCTGCTCGACCTCTACGCCTCCGGCTTCCGCGCCGTGATGGACGCCGAGGAACGCCGCCGCTACCACGACCCGGGCGTCAACGAGGCCCCGGTCAAGGATCATCTCGAGCGGCTCAAACGGGCCCAAGGGCTGGTCTTCGTCTACCCGACCTGGTGGTACGGCCAGCCGGCGCTCCTGAAGGGCTGGCTCGACCGCGTCTGGGTGCCGCACGCCACCTTCACCATGCCCGAGGGCGGCAAGCCGATCGGGCGCGTTCTCACCAACATCCGCCTCGTGGCCGCGGTCAGCACGCTCGGCTCGCCCTGGTGGTGGTGGACCTTCCTCGGCCAGCCCGGGCGCCGTCAGCTGCTGTGGGGGCTGCGCGTCATCTGTCATCCGCGCTGCCGGACCCTCTGGATGGCCCTGCATCGGATGGACACGGTCTCGGCCGAGGAGCGCCGGGCCTTCCTCGACCGGGTCGAGGCCCGCTTCGCCCGTCTGCGCGCGGTCTAGCCGAAGGCGTCCCGGCCGCACCGCCGGTCGATCGCGGTGGCTCGCCGGACCGCCGCTCCCGGCGGGGCTCGGCGAACCGGGCTCGCCGGCCGGGTGGACCCCCTTCCCCCGAGTGCCGCCCCCGACGGCCGCTCCGCGAGCCCTCTCGAGCCGCCGTCCCCCTCGCCCCTTCCGATGGGCACCGGAAGATCGGACGCCCTCTCGGGCCGGCAACGCCCGGCGTCGCCCGACCGAGTCGAGGCCCGATGCGGCCGCCTGCACCGGGCCGGGGCCGCGACGTCCTGCGACTCCCACTCCGCTTCCTCCGCGCCGACACGTCGTCGCTCGCGAAGCTCCAGGGTCGCTCGCGAAGCTCCAGGTCCCGCCCGTGGCTCCGAGCCCGGATCGCCCCACTCTTCCGGCCGGCCGCCCGTTTCCCGAAGCCCCGGCCCCCGCCGGGCTCGCCGGCCGGGCCGCCAACCGACGAGGGCAGCGAACCCGGGGGCGAGAGCCGGCGGTCGACCTCGACCGCAGGGCACCGCCCGGCCCCGGCCGGCGGACCCGGCCCGGCGGTGTACCGGACCTTCACCTTCCCCGCTTCGACCGACCCCGCCGACGGCCCTCGCGCCCCGGACACGGCAGGCACGATGCGGCCGGCTCCACCCGACGGTTGCTCCGGTGCCTGGTGGGCCCGACCTCGCGATCGGTCCGAAGGTCCCGACCGCCACCCGCCGGGCTCCGCCCGTGGCGACGCCGGCGGCCGATACGCAGCCGGGGTGCGGGCGCCTTGCAGCGGCCCGCCTCGCCATCCTACCCTGCGGCGGACCGTTGTCGGCGCGCCTGCACGGGTACGGTCCGTTATAGCGTCGCCCGACCTACAGCACGGCCCGCGCACACCGATCGGGAGAGTCGACCGTTGCATCGCGAGACGATCGAGCCCTGGCACCACGAGCACCGGTTCCTGGCCGACGGCCACGACCATCGCGAGCGGCGGACGCGGTTCGTGGTCGCCATCACCGCCGTCACCATGCTGGGAGAGATCGCGGCCGGTCTCCTGTTCGGGTCGATGGCTCTCTTGGCCGACGGCGTGCACATGGCCACCCACGCCGGGGCCTTGGCGCTGAGTGCCCTCGCCTACGCGCTCGCCCGGCGCCACGCCGGCGACCCGCGGCTGAGCTTCGGCACCGGCAAGCTCGGCGACCTCGCGGCCTGGTCGAGCGCGCTCCTCCTTCTCCTGGCCGGCCTCGGGGTCGCGATCGAGTCCGTCCGGAGGCTGTTCGCCCCGGCCGCGATCCGCTTCGAGGAGGCGATCCTGGTCGCGGTCCTGGGCCTTCTCGTCAATCTCGTCTGCGCGCTCCTCCTGCGGCACGAGCACGATCACGCCCACGGGCACGAGCTGCACGACCACGATCACCGTCGAGGCCACGGGCACGAGCACGATGGTGCCGACCACGAGCACCACGCTCACACTCGCCGCGACCACAACCTCGCCGCGGCCTACGCCCACGTGGTCACCGATGCGCTGACCTCGGTGCTGGCGATCGCCGCCCTCGTGGCCGGCCGCTTCGCCGGCTGGCTCTGGCTGGACGCCGGCGTGGGCCTCCTGGGAGCGATCCTGATCCTTCTCTGGGCCGTCTCGCTCCTGCGTCGCGCCGGTGCCGTGCTGCTCGACGCGGTCCCCGACCCGCGCCTCGAGGCCCGCATCCGCGAGCACCTCGAGCGCGACGGCGACCGCGTGGCCGACCTCCACCTCTGGCGCCTCGGTCCCGGCCATCTGGCGCTCGTCGTCTCGATCGTCAGCGACGCGCCGGCCGATCCGGACCACTACAAGGCCCGTCTGCGGGGCGTCCCGGGTCTCTCCCACGTGACCGTCGAGGTCCATCCCTGCCGACCGCGCCGGCTCGCCGCCTGAGCCGAGGGATCTCTCCGAGCGCCGCGAGGCCGCGCGCGAGCGCGCCTCCGCGGCTGCACGACGCCACCTCTGTCGGGCCGCGCTCGCGGATTCGCGGCTTCGCGCCGCCGGATCCCCGGCCACCCGCGATGCGCAGCTCGAGACTCCGAGAGGGCCTCGCGGGGCACCCGCCGCGGACGGCTCCGCTCTCGGCGTCGGCGAACCGCGCGGAACCGCCCGGGCGGCGCGATACCCGCCCGTCTCCGCGAGGCCGGCGACCGCTGCACCGAGGTCCCGCGCGGTCGGGTACGGCGCCGCCAGCCGCCGCTCCGCGAGCCCGCCCGAGACGTCGTCCGCACCGTCGCCCGTCGCAGGTGCCGCCGTCGGACCGAGACCGGCTCGCCGAGCAGCGCCTCGTCGTCTTCGGGTGCACCGAGCTCCGGTTCGCCCGCACACGATCCGGACCCCGCTCTCCCGGCGTCGTCGAAGGCCCGGTCGACGCCCACTGGCCGCCCGGCCGCTCGTTTCCCGAAAGCCGAGGCGCGCGGAGGGAAGCAGCGGACCGGGTCCGGCGGTCGAGCGCGGCCGGCCCGTCCGCTCGTCCGCGACGAGCTGGACGAGGGGGCCTTCCGGCCGCGCCGGAGCGGACCCCCTCGATCCCCGCTGCGGCCACCGGGCGCCCGCTGCGGTCGACGACCCCGGCTCGCCCGGGTGGTCTCGCCCTTTCTTTCGCCGAGCCGCCGGCCGCTGTCGACCGCTCCGCGGCCCCGCCCCGCCCCGGCCCGCCGCAGCGCCGCTCTCGCCGCCGCCGACCCGCGGGCCCGCCCCGGCCCGCTTCCGGGACGTCCCCCCGCGGGCCCCGTCGCGTCGGCCGGGTACCGGCTCGGTCGAGAAGCGCGACCTCGCCCCGGAGCGAAGCGCGCCACGCTCGGGTCGACCGAACTGGCCGCGTGGCCCGTCGCCGGCGGGCCGCGGCTCACTCGCGCGATCCCCCGGGGCCCCGCCGGCCGCTGTCGACCGCTCCGCGGCCCCGCCCCGGCCCGCTTCCGCGGCGTCCCCCCGCGGACCGCGTCGCGTCGGCCGGGTACCGGCTCGGTCGAGGAGCGCGACCTCGGCCCGGAGCGCAGCGCGCCACGCTCGGGTCGACCGAACTGGCCGCGTGGCCCGTCGCCGGCGGGCCGCGGCTCACTCGCGCGATCCCCCTGGGCCCCGCCGACCGCTGTCGACCGCTCCGCGGCCCCGCCTCGGCCCGCTTCCGCGACGTCCCCCCGCGGACCGCGTCGCGTCGGCCGGGTACCGGCTCGGTCGAGGAGCGCGACCTCGGCCCGGAACGAAGCGCGCCACGCTCGGGTCGACCGAACTGGCCGCGTGGCCCGTCGCCGGCGGGCCGCGGCTCACTCGCGCGATCCCCCGGGGCCCCGCCGACCGCTGTCGACCGCTCCCCGGCCCCGCCCCGGCCCGCCGCAGCGCCGCTCTCGCCGCCGACCCGCGGCCTCCGCCTCGGCCCGCTTCCGCGACGTCCCCCCGCGGACCCCGTCGCGTCGGCCGGGTACCGGCTCGGTCGAGAAGCGCGCCGCCCGTCTCGACCACCTCGAGGCCTCCTTCCCGCGACCGGGGGAGCTCCGCACACAGCTGGTTCTCGCCGTCGATTGGTTTCGCCTCCTCCCCGTGACCGGGAGAGCTCCACCACCCGGTTCTCGATCGCTCCGCCGGCCGCTAGGCTCGCCGCCGAGCAAGCGGGAGAACAGAGGCTTGCACCTGCTCGAGGTCGAGAACCTGTCCGTCGCCTTCTCGAGCGACGGTCGCCTCCTTCCGGTGCTCGACGGGGTGAGCCTCGAGCTCGAGGCGGGCCGCACGCTCGGTCTCGTCGGCGAATCGGGCTGCGGAAAGAGCCTCACCGCCCTCGCCGTCATGGGCCTGCTGCCGCGTCCACAGGCACGGGTGACGGCCGGATCCGTCCGCCTGGAAGGGCGCGACCTGCTGCGCCTTTCCGACCGGGTGCTCCGGGCCTTGCGGGGCTCCCGCATGGCGATGATCTTCCAGGAGCCGACGACCTCCTTGAACCCGGTGCTCTCGATCGGCGACCAGCTCGTCGAGGTGATCCGCCACCACCAGCGCGTCGGCCCGGCCGAAGCCCGTGAGCGCGCCCTCGAGATCCTCGCCCGGGTGCGCGTGAGCGAGCCCGCCCGCCGGCTGTCCCAGTACCCGCACGAGCTCTCGGGCGGCCTCCGCCAGCGGGTGATGATCGCCATGGCACTGGTCAACCACCCGGCGCTGCTGATCGCCGACGAGCCGACCACCGCGCTCGACGTCACCATCCAGGCCCAGATCCTGGAACTGATCCGTGCGCTCCAGGCGGGGACCGGCACGGCCGTGCTGTTGATCACCCACGATCTCGGCGTGGTCGCCGAGACCGCGCACGAGGTCGCGGTCATGTATGCCGGGCGGATCGTCGAGCGCGCCCCGGTGGATGCCCTCTTCGCCGACCCCCAACACCCGTACACGATCGGCCTCATGGGCTCGATCCCGCGGCTCGACCGGCGGGTCGACCGGCTCGCCGTGATCCCGGGTGCGGTGCCCGCACCCGCCGCCTGGGGGCCCGCCTGCCGCTTCGCCGACCGCTGTCCGCTGGCGATCGCCCGCTGCCGGGCCGAGCGGCCGGCCTTGCGCCCGGTCGCCGCCGGCCACCTCGTCGCCTGCCACCGGGCGCCGATCGAGGCGCGGGTGGCGGCGTGAGCCCGGTCCTTCTGGAGGCCCGAGGCCTCCGCCGCCATTACCCGATCGGCAGGGGACTCTGGCTCGGTCGGCGCGGCCGGCTCCTGCGCGCGGTCGACGGCGTCGACCTCGAGGTCCGGCGCGGCGAGACCCTGGCGGTGGTCGGCGAGTCGGGCTGCGGGAAGTCGACGCTCGCCCGCCTCCTCCTCCGCCTCGAGCGCCCCGACGCCGGCACGCTCCGGCTCGACGGGATCGACCTCGCGAGCCTGCCCGAGCGCCGGCTGCGGCCGCTGCGCCGCCGCCTGCAGATCGTCTTCCAGGACCCCTACGCTTCGTTGAACCCGCGGCTCTCGGTGGCGGCACTCGTCGCCGAGCCTCTGCTCGTGCACGGTCAGGGCGGAGCGGCCGAACGGCGGGCACGGGTCGGCGAGCTGCTCGCGCTCGTGGGCTTGCGCCCGGCCCTCGCCGATCGCTTCCCGCACGAGCTCTCGGGCGGCCAGCGCCAGCGGGTCGCGATCGCCCGAGCCCTCGCCACCGGGCCCGAGCTCCTGGTCGCCGACGAGCCGATCTCGGCGCTCGACGTCTCGGTCCAGGCCCAGGTCTTGAACCTCCTCGCCGACCTGCGCGCCCGGCTCGGCCTCGCGCTCGTGCTGGTGACCCACGATCTGGCGGTCGTCCGCCACATGGCCGATCGGGTCGCGGTCATGTATCTCGGCAAGATCGTCGAGCGCGCCCCGGCCGAGGCGCTGCTCTCGGCGCCGCGTCATCCCTACAGCCGCGCGCTGCTCGCCGCCGTGCCGCGCCCCGACCCGGCGCGCGCCGGCAGCCGACGGATCCTCGAGGGCGAGCTGCCGAGCCCGGTGGACCCACCCTCGGGCTGCCGCTTCCGCACTCGCTGCCCCTTCGCCGTGGCCGAGTGTGCCCGCCTGGAGCCGCCGCTCGAAGAGACCGTACCGGGCCACGCCGTCGCCTGCCTGCGTGCGGCCGAGCTGCCGCCACCCGAGCCGCCCTCCGCCGCGCCGCCGCCCGCGGCGCTCGCGCGCCGCCTCGCCCTGCTCGAGGCGGCCCGCGACAATCCGGCCGCGGAGTGCTAGAGCGCGAGCGTCGCGAGGGAGGGACCGCGCATGCGCAAGACCCGGCTCGGGCGGACCGCCGCTCTTCTCACCGCCTCGACCCTGCTCGCCGCCGCAGCCGGCGCGGCCGAGCTCCGGATCGGCCTGCAGGAGGACCCGGACAAGCTCGACCCCACGGTGGCCCGCACCTTCGTCGGTCGGATCGTCTTCGCCTCGCTCTGCGACAAGCTCGTCGACATCACGCCCGCGCTCGACTACGTGCCGCAGCTCGCGACCGCCTGGACGCTCGCCGACGACGGCCGGACGCTGACCTTCGAGCTGCGGCCGAACGTCCGTTTCCACGACGGCACACCCGTGGACGCGGCCGCGGTGGTCGCGAGCCTCGAGCGGCACCGGACCATGAAGGGCTCCAACCGGGCGAGCGAGATCCGCCCGGTCCGGAAAGTCGTGGCGAGCGGCCCGCTCACCGTCCGCCTCGAGCTCGATCGGCCCTTCGCCCCGCTGCTCGCCCAGCTCTCGGATCGGGCCGGCATGATCCTCTCGCCCACCGCGCTCGCCAAAGCCGAGGCCGAGGGCAAGGACTTCGCCCTCCAGCCGGTGTGCGCCGGACCCTTCCGCTTCAAGGAGCGGGTGGCCCAGGACCGCATTGTCCTCGAGCGCTTCGCCGATTATTGGGACAAGGAGCGGATCGCCCTCGACCGCATCACCTTCCTGCCCATTCCCGACCAGAGCGTGCGCCTCGCCAACCTCCAGTCGGGCGATCTCGACCTGGTCGAGCGGCTCGCACCGCAGGACCTCGACCAGGTGCGCACCGACCCGCGTCTGTCGCTCGTCACGATCGCCTCGCAAGGCTATCAGGGCATCACCTTCAACCTCGGCAACGGGCCGCGCGCGCGATCGCCGATCGGCCAGAAGCGCGAACTGCGGGAAGCCTTCGAGCTGGCTCTCGACCGCCGCATCCTGAACGAGGTCGCCTTTCAGGGTGCACACCTCGTCGGCAACCAGCCGGTGAGCCCCGAGAACCCCTATTACCACGAGGGCCTGCCGATCCCGGCCCGCGACCTCGAGCGGGCCCGGGCTCTGGTCCGGGCGGCGGGCTTCGAGCGGGTCCCGGTCGAGCTCATGATCCCGAACAATCCCGAGGCCCAGCGGGTGGGCGAGATCGTCCAGGCGATGACCGGCGAGGCCGGGTTCGACGTCAAGTTGCTCGCGATCGAGTTCGCAGCCGCCCTCGACCGGCAAACCAAGGGCGATTTCGAGGCCTTCCTGATCGGCTGGTCCGGCCGGACCGACCCGGACGGCAACATCCACGTCTTCACCGAGACCAACGGCGCGCTCAACGACGGGAAGTACAGCGACCCCGAGGTCGACCGGCTGCTCGAGGAGGCCCGCCTCGTGAGCGATCCCGCCGCGCGCAAGAAGCTCTACGCGCGGGCCTTCGAGATCTTCGTGGGCCGCGACCGGCCGCGCATCTATCTCTACCACCAGCGCTGGCTCTGGGGCCTGCGCAAGGAGGTGCGGGGCTTCGTCCCCTACCCCGACGGGCTGATCCGCCCGCAGGGCATCACCAAGGGCTGAGCCCACCGCCCGCGGGAGCCGGTAGTGCTGGCGGCGATCCTCGCCCGGCTCGTGGTGGCCGTGCCGACCGTGTTGCTGGTCACGGTCATCGTCTTCTCGCTCCAGCTCCTGCTGCCGGGCGATCCGGCTCTGGCACTGGCCGGCGAGGAGCGCGATCCCGAGGCGATCGCCCAGATCCGAGCCCTCCACCATCTCGACCGGCCGATCCCGGTCCAGTACCTGCTCTGGCTCGGCGGCCTCTCGCGGGGCGATCTCGGCACCTCGCTCAAGACCGGCCTGCCGGTCGCCGAGCTCATCGCCTCCAAGCTCCCCGTGACGATCGAGCTCGCGCTGCTCGCCATGCTCGTGGCGCTGGCGATCGGCGTTCCGGCCGGCGTGGCGGCCGCGGTCCGCAAGGGCGGGGCGATCGACGCCGGCGCCAATCTGGTGGCGCTCGCCGGCATCTCGATCCCCAACTTCTGGCTCGGGATCATGCTGATCCTGCTCGTCTCGGTGCGCTGGAACCTCCTGCCCGCCTCGGGCTACACGAGCCCCTTCGAGGACCCCGTCCGCAACCTGCAGACCATGATCATGCCGGCCTTCGTGCTCGGCACCGGCATCGCCGCGGTGATGATGCGTCACACCCGGAGCGCCATGCTGACCGTCCTGCGCCAGGACTATGTCCGCACCGCCCGGGCGATGGGCCTGCCCGAAGGGCGGGTCGTCGTTCGACACGCGCTCAGGAACGCCCTCCTGCCGGTCGTCACCCTCGGCACCCTCGAGCTCGGCACCCTGCTCTCCGGTGCCGTGCTGACCGAGCAGGTCTTCACCATCCCGGGCTTCGGCAAACTCGTGGTCGATGCCGTCTTCACCCGCGACTACCCGGTGGTCCAGGGCGTGGTCCTGTGCGCCGGCCTCGGCTTCGTCCTCATGAGCCTGCTCGCCGACGTGCTCTACGTCGTCCTCAACCCCAGGCTGCGGAGCTGAGCCTTGGCCGTCGGCCTCGCGCTCGCCGAGCCCGAGCCCGCCCGCGCCGCCCGGCTGGGCCGTCGCCTCGCCCGCAACCGGCTGGCCCTCCTCGGCGGGACGGTCGTTCTCCTCTTCGTCCTGATCGCCCTCTTCGCCCCGCTCCTGGCCCCCTTCGAACCGATCAAGAGCAACTGGCTCGCGGTCAGGAAGCCGCCTTCCGCCGCCTTCTGGCTCGGCACCGACGAGCTCGGCCGCGACATCCTCTCGCGCCTGATCTGGGGTGCTCGCGCCTCGCTGCTGGCGGGCGTGGTGTCGGTGGCCATCGCCGTGCTCGTGGGCGTCCCGTTCGGTATTCTCGCGGCTTATGCGGGCGGTTGGGTCGACGCCCTGATCGGCAGGCTCACCGACGCGCTGCTCGCCTGCCCGTTCCTCATCCTGGCGATCGCGCTCGCGGCCTTTCTCGGGCCCTCGCTCGGCAACGCCATGATCGCGATCGGCATCTCCGCCACCCCGATCTTCGTCCGCCTGGCGCGCGGCCAGACCATGGCCGTGCTCGCCGAGGACCACGTCTTGGGCGCCCGCGCCGTGGGCTGCCCGCACCGGCGCATCGTGCTCGTCTACGTGCTGCCGAACATCGCCGCCCCGATCCTCGTTCAAGCCACCCTCGCGATCGCCGGGGCGATCATCGCCGAGGCCTCGCTCTCCTTCCTCGGCCTCGGCCAGCAGCCGCCCGCCCCCTCCTGGGGCAGCATGCTCAACACCGCCAAGAACTTCATGAGCCAGGCGCCGTGGATGGCGGTCTCGCCCGGGCTGGCGATCGGCCTCGTCGTGCTGGCCTTCAACCTTCTGGGCGATGGCCTCAGGGACGCCCTCGACCCGCGCGAGAGCTGAGCAGCCGACCAGGAAGGAGCGCCCATGAGCGGCTTCACCACCCGGCCCGTGATCACCGGCACCTTCGGGGTCGTGGCCTCGACCCATTGGATCGCCTCGCAGGCCGCCATGCGCATGCTGGAGCTCGGCGGCAACGCCTTCGATGCCGCGGTCGCCGGCGGCTTCACCCTGCAGGTCGTCGAGCCGCACCTGAACGGCCCGGGCGGCGACATGCCCGCCATCCTCTGGGATGCGGGCGGCCGCCGTGTCCGCGTCCTCTGCGGCCAGGGCCCCGCCCCCGCCGCCGCCACGATCGAGGCCTGCCGGGCGCTCGGGATCGAGGCGATCCCCGACGACGGCCTGCTGCCGGCGGTCGTTCCCGGTGCCGTCGACGCCTGGCTTTTGCTCCTCCTCGAGCACGGCACGCTCGATCTGCGTACCGTGCTCGAGCCCGCGATCGCCTACGCCCGAGAGGGGCACCCGCTGCTCCCCCGCGCCGCCGCCACCATCGCCGGCCGGGCCGACTGGTTCCGCGCCCATTGGCCGAGTTCGGCCGCGCTCTGGCTGCCGGGGGGTGCGCCGCCGGCGCCGGGCTCGCTCTTCCGCAACACCGCGCTCGCCGCCACCTGGCAGCGTCTGTTGGCCGAGGCCGAAGCCGCGGGAGGCGCGCGCGAGCGGCGGATCGAGGCCGCCCGACGGGCCTGGCGGGAGGGCTTCGTCGCCGAGGCGATCGACCGTTTCTGCCGCCGCAGCGAGGCGATGGACGCGCTCGGCCGGCCGCACCGGTCCTTCCTGCGCGGCTCCGACCTCGCCGCCTGGAGCGCGTTCTTCGAGGAGCCCGCCACGCTCGATCTCGGCCGCCTGCGCTTCTGCAAGACCGGCCCCTGGGGCCAGGGCCCGGTGCTCCTGCAGGCGCTCGCCGTCCTCGAGGGCACCGGGATCGAGGCCGCCGACCCGCTCGGGCCCGATTTCGTCCATCTCGTGATCGAGGCCCTCAAGCTCGCGATGGCCGACCGCGAGGCCTTCTACGGCGATCCGGCCTTCGTCCGGGTCCCCCTCGACCGGCTCCTCGACAGGGACTACGCGGCCGAGCGACGGCGGCTGATCGGCCCCGAGGCGAGCGGCGATTTCCTGCCCGGCTCGATCCCCGGATTCGAGCGGCAGCGCGCGCTCGCCATCGAGGGTTGGCGGCGGGCCTGTCTCGAAGAGGGCCCGATCGGCACCGAGCCGACCTTCGCGCATCTGCAGGAGCCGCGCGGCCGCGGCGACACCTGCCACATCGACGTGGCCGACCGCTTCGGCAACCTGATTTCCGCCACCCCCTCGGGCGGCTGGCTGCAGTCGAGCCCGACCATCCCCGAACTCGGCTTCTGCCTGGGATCGCGCGGCCAGATGTTCCGCCTCGAGCCGGAGCGGCCGGACGCGCTGGCACCCGGCAAACGGCCGCGCACCACCCTCTCTCCCACCCTCGTGCTCGAGGAGGGCGAGCCGCGGCTCGCCTGCGGCACCCCGGGCGGCGACCAGCAGGACCAGTGGCAGCTCGTCTTCTTGCTGCGCCACCTGCTGCACGGCCTCGATCTGCAGGCGGCGATCGACGCGCCGCTCTTCCACGGCGAGCACTGGCCGCTCTCCTTCTGGCCGCGCCGGGCCAGGCCCCGCTCGGTGCCGATCGAGGACCGCTTCGCCTACGCCACACTCGAGGAGCTCGCCCGCCGCGGCCATCGCCTCGCCATCCAGGAGGGCTGGTCGATCGGCCGGCTCACCGCGGCGGCGCGCGCGGGCGGGCTTCTGGCCGCCGCCGCCACGCCGCGCCAGATGCAGGCCTACGCCGTCGGCCGCTAGCCGACCGGCCACGGCCCGCAGCACGGCCCGCCCGAGGCCGAGCAGCAGAGCCGACAGGAGACCCACGAGGAATGCCAACGACAACCCTCCGGCTGGCGGTTCCCTTGTCGCTCGGAAAGGTTGACGAAAGGTTGACGCCGGCGCTCGCGACGGCGACGGCCCCTCGGACGGATGGCGCCTCGTCCGGCCGCTGCGCGGCCGCCGACACGCCGGTGTCGGCGCCCGCTCCGCCGCACCGGTCGACAGGAGAGCCGCTGCCGCGGGCGAAGCGAGGGGAAGAGCACCCGTGACCTGGTCGATCATCGTCCGCGACCCCGCGCGGAACCTGTTCGCCATCGCCGTCGCGACCCGCTTCTTCGCCGTGGGCGCCCTGGTGCCGCACGCGAGCCCGGTGGGTGCGGTCGCCACCCAGGCCCTCGTCAACCCGACCTACGGGCCGCGTGGCCTTCGGCTCCTGGCCGAAGGGGTGGCGCCCGAGACGGCGGTCGCCACCCTCGTCGGCGTCGATGCCGGCCGCGAGACCCGCCAGCTCCACCTGATGGACCGGGAAGGCCGCTCGGCGCGCTGGACCGGGCGCGACTGCGTCGACTGGTGCGGCCATCTGGCGGCCCCCGACGTCTCGCTCGCCGGCAACATGCTCGCGGGCCCCGAGGTGCTGGACGCCACCCTCGCGACCTGGCTCGCGCGCGCCGATTTGCCGCTCGTGCCCCGCCTGCTCGCGGCCATGCGGGCGGGCGAGGCCGCTGGCGGCGACAAGCGCGGCAAGCAGTCGGCCGCGATCCTGGTCCAGGGGGCGGAGCCCTTCCCGCGCCTGTCGATCCGGGTCGACGACCATGCCGAGCCGCTCGACGAGCTCGAGCGGCTCTACCGGGTGGCCAAGGAGCGCTATCTGCCCTTCTCCGCCGCCTTCCCGAAGAGCGAGCGCGATCCGGGCCTCTTCGACCGGGCGCGGATCGAGGCCATGGTCGCCGAGGCCGCGGGCGAGGTCGAGCTTTGAGGGCTTGCCGCCGCGGCACGCTCGCGCTCGGGGCGGCTCTCGCGGCCCTCGCCGCCGCCCCGCTCCGGCCGAACGCGGTAAACGAGCCGGCCGAGCCCTGGTCCTTCGAGCGGCTCGTCGAGCGCGCCCGTGGCCTGGCGCGCGAGCCGTTCCGGCCGCCGGTTCGGCCCGCCCCGGAGCTCGTCGAGGCGATCGACTACGAGCGCCACGGCCGGATCCACTTCCGGCCGGAGCGGGCGCTCTGGGCCGAGGGACCGGGCCGCTTCCCGGTCACCTTCTTCCCGCTCGGTCGCTTCTTCCCCCATCCGGTCGCGATCCACGTCGTCGAGAACGGCCGCGCTCGACCCGTGCCCTTCGACCCCGGCTTCTTCGAGAGCCCGGAAGGCCATCCCTGGCGGGCGATCGGAGCGGCGGGTGGCTTCGCCGGCTTCCGCCTCCACGAGGCCCGCTCGCGGCCCGACTGGAGGACCCAGGACTGGCTCGCCTTCTTGGGCGCCTCCTATTTCCGGGCGATCGGCGAGCTCGGCCAGTACGGCCTCTCCGCCCGCGGGGTCGCGATCGACGCGGCGGAGCCTTCGGGGGAGGAGTTCCCGGCCTTCACCGCCTTCTGGCTGCACCCGGCGGTCCGGGTCGAGGAGCCCGTCACGATCGAGGCGCTCTTGGACGGCCCCTCGCTCACCGGCGCCTTCCGCTTCCTCGCCTGGCGGGGGGCGGGGGTGATCATGGAGGTCGAGGCCCGGCTCTTCTTCCGCCGCCGGGTCGCCCGGCTCGGCATCGCGCCTTTGACCTCGATGTTCTGGTACGGCGAGCACGGTTCGAGCCGCTGGCTCGACTGGCGCCCCGAGGTCCACGATTCCGACGGCCTCGCCATCTGGACCGGGGCGGGCGAGCGGATCTGGCGGCCGCTCAACAATCCCGAAGGGGTGGTCGTGTCGAGCTTCCTCGACCGCGATCCGAGAGGCTTCGGCCTCCTCCAGCGCGACCGCGAGGTCGAGCACTATCTCGACGGCGTGCGGTTCGAGCGTCGCCCCTCGGCCTGGGTCGAGCCCCTCCATCCCTGGGGCGAGGGTGCGGTCCAGCTCGTCGAGATCCCGACCGACCACGAGATCCACGACAACGTCGTCGCCATGTGGGTGCCGAAGGAGCCGCCCGGGCCCGGTGCGGAAGCGAGTTGGCGCTACCGCCTGTTCTGGCTCGCCGACGATCCCTACGCGCCGCGCGAGATCGCCACCGTGGCGGCCACCCGGATCGGCCGCGGCAACGAGCCCGGCAAGCCGCGGGCCCTCGACATCTTCCGCATCGTCGTCGAGTTCGAGGGCCGGCCGCTCGATGCCCTGCCGCACGGCACCCTGCCCGAGGCGGTCCTGGACGCCTCGCGCGGCCGCATCGCCTCGGCGGTCGTGGAGCCGGTTCCGGGAACGCGGCGGCTGCGGATCCTCTTCGACCTGCACGCCCCGGGCCGCGAGCCGGTCGAGCTGCGCGCCTGGTTGCGCCTCGCCGATCGCGCGCTCTCCGAGACCTGGCTCTGGCAATTGCGACCGGGAGTGACGGGATGAACGAACCGCACCGGCCCGAGGACCACCGCCGCGGCCTCTTGCGCCGCGAGTTCGAAGCGGCGCGCGGCCGCTGGCGGGTTCTCGGCCTCTACGAGCGCTTCGAACAGACCGTGGTCGTGGCGCTCACCGCGGTGATCGCGGTGATCGTCGTGGCCGCACTCTGGAACCTCGTCCTCGAGGTGACCGTGAGCCTGATCTGGAAGGGCCAGCTCGACGTCACCGAGCACGCCGCCTTCCAGCGCGTCTTCGGCATGATCTTCACGGTCGTCATCGCTCTCGAGTTCAAGCGCTCGCTGCTCGTCACCGTCGAGCGCCGGCGCAGCCTCGTCCACGTCCGCGTGATGGTCCTCCTGGCCCTGCTCGCCATCCTGCGCAAGCTCATCATCCTCGACCTCGCCGAAACCGAGGCCGGCAAGGTCCTGGCCCTCGCGGCCGTCCTCGTCGGCCTGGGCGCGGTCTACTGGGCGGTGCGCGAACAGGACCGCCGCCTCGGCGAGGGCTGAACGGCCCGGCCGCACAGGAGGTGACAGAGCGGCCGCCGCGCTGCTAGGAGGCCGCCACGGACCGGATCGGAGGAGGCCTCGATGCGACGCTCGACCCTCGCCCTCGTGCTCGCCGGCTCGAGCCTCGTGCTGCTCGCAACCGGGTCGGCATCGGCCCAGATCGAGCTCAAGGCGAGCCACCAGTTCCCCGGTGGCAAGGGCGACATCCGCGACGAGATGGTCCAGATCATCGCCCGGGAGGTCGAGAAGGCGAACGTGGGCCTCACGATCAAGGTCTTCCCCGGCGCCTCCCTGGTCAAGCCGAACGAGCAGTGGAACGCGATGCTCAAGGGCCAGATCGACATCTCGGCCTTCCCGCTCGACTACGCCTCGGGGCGCCATCCCCAGTTCGGTGCGACCTTGATGCCGGGGCTGGTCCTGAGCCACGAGCGGGCCCGCAGGCTCAACGCCTCGCCCTTCATGAAGGAGATCAAGAAGATCATCGAGGACGCCGGCATCCTGGTCCTGGCCGACGCCTGGTTGGCCGGCGCCTTCGGCGCCAAGGACAAGTGCATCCTCGAACCGGCGGACGCCAAGGGCCTCAAGGTCCGCTCGGCCGGCGCCACCTTCGCCGAGATGTGGGCGGGGGCCGGCGCCTCGATCGTGAGCATCCCCTCCAACGAGGTCTACAACGCGCTGCAGACCGGCGTCGCCCAGGCGACCGACACCTCGACCGGCAGCTTCGTCTCCTTCCGCCTCTACGAACAGCTCAAATGCGTGACCGCGCCGGGCGACAACGCGCTCTGGTTCATGTACGAGCCGGTGCTCATGGCCAAGCGCAGCTTCGACAAGCTCGACGCCAAGCAGAAAGAGGTACTGCTCGCCGCGGCCAAGAAGAGCGAGGACTATTTCGCCGCGGAGAGCAAGAAGCTGGACGAGCAGTTCGTCGCCACCTTCGAGAAGGCCGGCGTCAAGGTCGTGACCATGACGCCCGAGCAGGTGAAGAAGTGGCAGGAGGTCGCGAAGGCGACCTCCTACAAGACCTTCGCCGAGCAGGTCCCTGGCGGCAAGGAGCTGATCGAGAAGGCGCTCGCCGTCCCCTGACCCCGCGGCCCGGCGCGCGATCGGCGGATCCTCGGCCTTGACCGCCTTCGCCCGGCTCGTCGAAGCCCTGTCGCGCGCCGCCGGCGCCTTCGCCGCGGCGCTCGTGGTGGTGGCCGTCCTCGTCATCTGCCAGATGCTCGTGGTCCGCCACGGGCTCGGGCGCTCGGCCGTCTGGCAGAACGAGTTCGTGACCTTCGCCCTCGTCGCCGCCACCTTCCTGGGCGCTCCCTACGTGCTCTTGCGCCGGGCCCATGTCGCGGTCGAGCTCGTGCCGCTCTGGCTCGGGCCGACCGGCCGCCGCCGTCTCGGTCTCTTGGCCTCCGGCCTCGGCCTGCTCTTCTGCCTCGTCCTCTTCCTCGCCTCGCTCGAATGGTGGTGGGAGGCCTGGAGTTTGAACCTCAGGACTTCCTCCATGTGGCGGGCGCGGCTGTGGATCCCCTATCTCTCGCTCCCCGTGGGCAGCCTGCTCCTCGCGCTCCAGTACCTGGTCGAGCTCTGGAAGATCGCGACCGGCCGGATCCCGGCCTTCGCCACCGCTCCGGGGGGCTCGGCTTGAGCCCGCTCTTCCTGGGCTTGCTGATCGGTCTCGCCACGATCCTCGTGCTCGCCACGGGCGTGCCCGTGGCCTTCGGCCTCGGCGTCGTGGCGCTCGCCTTCCTCCTCGCCTTCGAGGGGCCGCAGGCGCTCGCCAACCTCGCCGATACGGTCTTCGCCGGCCTCAACGACTTCACCCTCGTCTCGATCCCGATGTTCGTCATGATGGGGGCGGCGGTCGCCGCCTCGAGGGCCGGTGCCGACCTCTACGAGGCGATGGCCCGCTGGTTCTGGCGGCTGCCCGGCAATCTCGTGGTCGCCAACATCGGCGCCTGCGCCCTCTTCGCCGCGCTCACCGGTTCTTCGCCCGCCACCTGCGCGGCGATCGGCAAGATGGGCATCCCCGAGATGCGCCGGCGCGGCGTGCCGGCCGACCTCGCCACCGGTGCCATCGCCGCCGGCGGCACGCTCGGGATCCTCATCCCGCCCTCGATCACCATGATCCTCTACGGGATCGCTTCCGAGACCTCGATCGGTCGGCTGTTCCTCGCGGGCGTGATCCCGGGGCTGTTGCTCACCCTCCTCTTCGCGCTCTGGGCGGCCTTCACGAGCTGGCGACGGGGGGACCGGGCGGCCGCCGGCGCGCCGCCGAGCCGGGCCGAGAAGCTCGCCGTGCTGCCGCGCGTGCTGCCGTTCCTCGCGGTGATCGCGGGCGTGGTCTGGGCGCTCTACGGCGGCATCGCCACCCCGAGCGAGGCGGCCGGCGTGGGCGCCGTCCTCTGCCTCCTCCTCGTGGTCCTCGTCTACCGTGTGCGGCGGCCGGCCGAACTGCGGCCGATCCTCGAGGCCACGCTCGTCGAGTCGGTGATGATCCTCCTGATCATCGCGACCTCGATCCTCTTCGGCACCATGCTCTCGAGCCTCTACGTCACGCAGTCGATCGCCGAATGGATCGGCTCGCTCGAGATCGGCCGCTGGACTCTCCTGTTCTGGATCAACGTCTTGTTGCTGGTGGCAGGCTGCTTCCTGCCGCCGGCCGCGATCATCCTGATGACCACACCCATCTTGATGCCGATACTCGAGCGGGCGGGTTTCGATGCGGTCTGGTTCGGGGTGATCTTGACGCTCAACATGGAGCTCGGGCTGATCACCCCGCCCGTCGGGCTGAACCTCTTCGTCATCAACGGCATCGCGCCGGACGTCCCCTTGCCCACCATCCTCAAGGGTGCCTCGCCCTTCATGCTGTTGATGGTGGTCGAGATCGTCATCCTCTGCCTGTTCCCCGGACTCGCCACCTGGCTGCCCGACCTCCTGATGGGTCCGCGCCTCTCCTGAACCGCCCGTCTGAACCGTGCCGGCGGTCAGCCACCGGGACCGAGCGCCCGCGCGAGGCCGGCGATCGCCGAGGCCGAGCCGAGCCAGTCGGCGGCACGCGGCATGCCGGGCGAGGACGATCGTCCGACGGTAGAGGGCGGCGGCGCGACGGCCCCGACCGCCACGCGCGGGGCCGCGGCGCGCTCCCCGCTCGGTGCCGAGCGCGGCCGCTCGCCGGCTCCGACCGGCTCGGGCGCCGCCCCCTCCGGCCCGCCCCCCGCACCGGGCGGGACCGACGCGCGACGGGCCCGCCCCGGCTCGACGACGGCCGGGGCGGCGCTCTCCGCCGCGAGGAGGGCCGCCAGCGCCTCGGCCGATTCGATCGCCCGCTGCCGCAGATGTGCGGCGAGCCATTCGAGCCGTTCGGGAACGAGGTCGGGGCGCGGGATCGGTACCGGCCGCAGCCGGTAGAGCTCCCGCAGCTCGCGCTCGGCCGCCGCCCGGTCCTTCTCGATCCGTGCCGCGTGCCGGGCGAGGGTCGCGAGCGAGGGCATCGCCGGCTCGACGCGGCCTTCGGCCAGCCCTTCGAGGACCCGGAGCTCGGCCCGCTCGAGCAGGATCCGGCGACGGACGGTGCCGACGATCGCATCGACCGCCGCCCGCTCGGCCTCGTCGATCGGCTTGAGCCGGGCCTGCCAGTCGCGGCGCAGCTCGGCGAGCCGGCCGGCCGGGTCGGGGTTCTCGGGGGTCGGCCAGAGGACCGGCCGGCGCGGACGATCGGCCGGCGATGCGCCCGCCTCGCGGCGTTCGGTCGGCGGAGTGCTCGGGGAAGGGTCGGCCACGGGAAGCTCCCTCGGCTGCTCTCCCTGCTCTTTTATCCTATCTGAGGATATTATTCAAGATCGTGCGCCGCGAACGGCGATGCGGTGGGGCGTCGCCCGGTGGAAAGGCGGAAACGGGAGGGCGGATGCGTGGTGGAGCCGAGCGGGCTCGAACCGCCGACCCCCTGCTTGCAAAGCAGGTGCTCTCCCAGCTGAGCTACGGCCCCACGCGCCCGCAGAGATGGCAGCTCGTGTCGCCGCGCGCAACCTCTTCGCCGCCGCGGGCTCCGGCCGGCGACGGCCGGTTCAACCCTCGCCGGCCGTCTCGGGCCCGATCGGCGGGAAGCAGCGGGCGAGGAGGGCCGCCATCGCCTTGGCCCGGTGCGAGAGCGCCTCCTTCTCGGCCGCCAGCATCTCGCCGAAGGTCCGGCTCTCGCCCTCGGGGACGAAGAGCGGGTCGTAGCCGAAGCCCCGCTCGCCGCGCGGTTCGGGGGCGATCTCGCCCTCGACCCGGCCTTCGGCGCATTCGACCTCGCCGTCCGGCCAGGCGAGACAGAGCGCCGCCACGAAGGCGGCCCGGCGATCGGCCGCTTCGATCGAACCGAAACGGGCCACGAGTTCCTCGCGCACGCGGCGCATGGCACGGGCGAAGTCGCGCTCGGGCCCCGCCCAGTCGGCGGTGGCGAGGCCCGGCGCGCCGTCGAGCCCGCGGACCTCGAGGCCGCTGTCGTCGGCGAGCGCCGGCAGACCCGAGGCCCGGGCGGCGGCGAGCGCCTTGAGCCGGGCGTTCTCGAGGAAGGTCTCGCCGGTCTCGGCCGGTGCGGAGAGGCCGAGCTCGCCCGCGCCGATCACCCGGATGCCGCGCGGCTCGAGCAGGGCTTCGAACTCGGCGAGCTTGCCGGGATTGTGGGTGGCGACCAGGAGCCGGTCGCCCGGGGCGAGGCGCGGCACGGCTCAGAGCGCCTCGATCGCCTGCCGCTGCAGCTCGACGAGCCGGGCGATGCCGGTCTCGGCGAGCGCCCGAAGCGCCGCCACGTGATGGTCGCCGAGCGGCAGGTCCTCGGCGGTGAGCTGGATTTCGACCACCCCGCCCGAAGCGGAGAGGACGAAATTGCCGTCGGCCTGGGCGATGCTGTCCTCGGCGTAGTCGAGATCGAGCAGCGCGGTGCCCTCGACCACGCCGCAGGAGATCGCGGCGACCGGTTCGCGCAGCGGCAGCCGCGGCAGCTCGCCCCGGCGAACGAGGCCGAGCAGGGCCTGGTGGAGGGCGACATAGGCCCCGGTGATCGAGGCCGTGCGGGTGCCGCCGTCGGCCTGGAGCACGTCGCAGTCGAGGACGATCTGCCGCTCGCCCAGGAGCTCGAGGTCGGTCACCGCCCGCAGCGAGCGCCCGATCAACCGCTGGATCTCCTGGGTCCGGCCGGATTGGCGGCCGCGTGCCGCCTCGCGTTCGCCGCGGGTGGTGGTGGCGCGCGGCAGCATGCCGTACTCGGCCGTCACCCAGCCCCGGCCGGTGTTGCGCAGGAAGGCGGGGACCCGCTCCTCCACGCTCGCCGTGCAGAGCACGACGGTGTGGCCCATCCGGACGAGGCAGGAGCCCTCCGCGTGCCGGCTCCAGCCGGGCTCGAGGGCGACCGGCCGGAGCTCGTCCGGTCGCCGCCCGGAGGGCCGCGTGTAGCCGCTCACGCCGCCTTCGGCAGAGGCGGCACGCGCTCGACCAGCTCGAGGGCGTCGTGGCGGATATGGTTCCGCGCCATGTGCTCCTTGATCAGCGGCTCGTCGACGATCCCCTGCTCGAGGCATTCGCGCAGGAGCTGGAAGAAGTAGCGCTCCTGGTTCGAATCGGGGTGTTTCTTGTAGTGGCCGAGGAAGGCGTACTCGCCGAACAGCCGCCGGCGCGCCCGCTTGAGGAGAGCGAGGCCCGGGATGATCGAGCGCTCCGCCGGCACGAAGTCGACCGGCAGCCCCGTCTTCCAAGGCTGGGTCATCCGCCGGGTGTTGTGGAGCATCTTGGTGTTCGGTGTCAGCTTGTCGAAGTCGTTCCACTCGGGTTCGAAGAGGCCGATGGTCGATTTGTCCTCGTACTCGAGGTTCATCCAGTCCTTGTAGTCCCGCTCCATGCGGAACAACTTGTCGAAGTCCTCCTCGAGCTTCCAATGGGTCAGCTTGGCGCAATCCAGCAGCATGACGCTCGAGGCGAAGTGGGCGAGCGGGCCGGTGCCCCGCATCCGGCACCAGATCGCCTTGCCCCGGGTGTCGCGAGAGAGGAGCTCCATGACGTCCTGGACCGCGAACACGTCCGGGTCCACCACCACCGCCTTGCCCTGGTAGCCCATGAGCTCGGGCGGGGTGAAGCGCAGCGGGGTGAAGGACTGCAGGTCGTCGTTGAGCCAGCGGCGGGTCGAGCCGTCGCGGCGGTACTCGCGGCCTTCGTAGCGGCGGAAGAAGTCCTTGTACCTCTCGTGCTCGATCAGCCGCACGTCGAAGGCGTCGGGCGTGCGCGAGTTCCGCTTCATGGAATAGGCGGAGACGAGCGCGCCCAGATACTGCTTGTGGTTGGTGTGGACGAACACACAGGGCTTCATCGCGAGCGACCCCCGGCCTCTAGCCTTCGAGCGAGCGCATTCGGTAGCACAAGCGCCGGACACGGCTCAACCGCGCCGCCCCGGGCGCGACGATCCGCGCGTCCCGGCCCGCTCGAGCCGGGGCCCGGACCGGCCTTTACCGCTCGAACACCCCCTGGTAGGAGGCCCGGGACCGTGCCAGGGAGAGGGCCTTGCTTCCCGTCCGCGACGGTGTAGCCACCCGTTACCCGCCGCTCGTCACCTGGGCGGTGATCGGCGTCTGCGTAGCGGTCTACCTCGTGGAGGCGGGCCTGCCGCCCCGCGCCTTCGAGCGCTTCCTCTTCGAGCACGGGCTGGTGCCGGCCCGCTTCTTCGGCCCGACGGCGCTGCAGCGGCCGCCCGGCCTCTGGGAATACCGCACCTTCTTCACCCACATGTGGCTGCACGGCGGCTTCTTCCACCTGCTCGCCAACATGTGGACGCTCCTGGTCTTCGGTCCGGCGGTCGAGGACCGGCTCGGGACCGGCCGTTATGTCGGCTTCTACCTCGCCTGCGGGCTCGCGGCCGGGCTCGCGCACGCCCTCGTCGAGGCCGACTCGACGGTGCCGGCGGTCGGCGCTTCGGGGGCCATCGCCGGGGTGATCGGCGCCTACGCCCGGCTGTTCCCGCGCGCCCGGCTGGTCCTCGTTGTGCCCGTCCTGTTCGTGCCCTTCTTCCTCGAGGTGCCGGCGATCCTGTTCGCCGTCTTCTGGTTTCTCACCCAGGTGATCCCGGGCCTCGCCACCCTCGGCGCCGGCGGCGAGGCGGGCGGGGTCGCCTGGTGGGCGCACATCGGCGGCTTCGTGGCCGGCTGGGGGCTCGGGCCGGCGCTGCGCCGGCCGCGGTGGCGCTACCGGCGGTTCTATGCCGACGAGGGGGTCTACGGGTTCATGCCGGACGGCCGGCGGCGCGGAGGGATCGGACCATGGGGCTGATGGACCTGCTCTGGATCTTCCTCATGGCCTCCGCCCTGCAGCCCGTGCTGCAGCGGCGCTGGCTCGAGGCGATGCGCACCCGCAAGATCGCCCAGATCGAGGAGCAGCGCGGCTCGCGGGTGATCCTCCTGGTCCACCGCCAGGAGACCATGAGCCTGTTGGGCTTCCCTGTCCTGCGCTACATCGACGTCAACGATTCGGAGGAGGTGCTGCGGGCGATCCAGCTCACCGATCCGAAGCTGCCGCTCGACATCGTGCTGCACACGCCGGGCGGGCTCGTGCTGGCCGCACTCCAGATCGCCCGGGCGATCGAGGCGCACGAGGGCAAGGTCACCGTGTTCGTGCCGCATCTCGCGATGTCGGGCGGGACGCTGATCGCGCTCGCGGCCGACGAGATCGTGATGTGCCGGCACTCGGTGCTCGGCCCCATCGACCCGCAGCTCGAGGGCATGCCGGCCGCCTCGATCGTCAAGGTGGCCGAGACCAAGCCGATCGCCGAGCTCGACGACAAGACGCTCGTGCTCGCCGATGTCGGCCGCAAGGCGATCGCCCAGCTCGAGGCGGCGGCGACGGCGCTGCTGCGCCGGCACATGGAGGAGGCGCGCGCCCGCGAGGTGGCGGCGCGGCTCGCGACGGGCACCTGGACGCACGACTATCCGATCTCGGCGGAGGAGGCGCAGGCCCTGGGGCTGCCGGTCTCGACCGCGATGCCGAGCGAGGTCCTGGAGCTCATGACCCTCTATCCGCAGCCGGTCCGTCAGCAGGGCGGTGGGGTCGAGTATCTGCCGGTGCCGCGCTCGCGCGGCAGCCGGGCGGGCTGAGGCCGGCCGGCGACGGGAGGGCCGCGCGCGACGGTTCGGGGCTCGTCGGCGAGGGGGCGCGGTCGGGCGCTCCCGCGTCGGCCGGCGGGCTCAGAGCCTTCGGCCCGGTGCCGCCTGGGCGGCGGGCTCGTCCAGGAGGACGCGCAGCCGGGCGACCGCGCGGTCGAGCTCGTCCGGCGGCGGTGGCCCGGGCGGCGGGAAGGGCTCGCCCAGCCGCACCGCCCGGCCGCTTTCGATCAGCAGCCGATGGATCCGTTCGAGCTCTCTCGGAAAGCCCAGAAGGCCGAGCCGACGGCCGAGCGCGCCGAGCCCGGCGAGGCTGCCTTCGGGGGCGAGCGCCCGGCCGATCGCCCGCCGCAGGCGAGTCGCGGGATCGGCCCGCACCGGCAGGGGGAAGATCGCGAGCGGCCGGCCGAGGCGGGCCACCTCGACGAGCATCGAGACGCTGTCGCCGGTCACCACGAAGCGGTCGGCGAGCGCCAACAGGCCGAGATAGGGGTTCGCGTCGGGCGGCTCGTCGGGCCGCCAGCGGTGGAAGGGCGTGCCGGGCGGCAGCGCCGCCTCGAGCGCCTCGGCCACGGGCGGGGCGGTGCGTCGGCTCGTGGTCACCCAGAGCGTGCCGCCCTCGCGCGCCCGCAGCGCCTCGAGCTCCCCCGCGAGCCGCCCGGCGACCCCGGCATCGAGCCGATAGGGCTTGGTCTCGCCGCCCACGAGCACGGCCGTGAGCGGCCGCGCCAGGCCGGCGAACCGTTCGCCCCAGCGCTCGGCCGCGGCCCGCAGCCGCTCCGGATCGGGGCCGAGGAGCGGCAGCTCAAGGCGGACCACGTTCGCCGCCTCCGGCACCGCGTACTGGGCCGGGGCCACGATCAGGGCGAAGCGTTCGGGCCAGCGCTTGGGCCGACCGACGATCACGAGCCGGGTCCGGCCGGCCGCGCGCTCGGCGAGCCAGAGCGCGGCCATCGAGGGCCGCCGGCCGATCGTCAGCACGAGGTCGGGCCAGGGCGGCTCGAGGGGGTCGGAGCGGGCAGGGTCGAGATGCTCGAGGGTGGGCCGGAAGCGCGGCTTGCCGAGCGCCCATTCGGGGCGCGGGATCAGCCGCTTGACGAGGAAGGGCTCGGCCAGGGCGCGGGCGAGGGCGAGGACCTGGGCGTTGTCGCCCGGTTTCTCGCCGAGCAGGAGCCAGAGCCGGGGCGACCGTCGGGGGCCCGTATCGTCCGCGCGCATGCGCCGCTCCCTAGCAGGCGGGAGGGGCGGCGTCTCGCGCCGGGAGGCCGCGGGTGGGCGCCACGGGCGGCGCCGGGGTCGGCCGGCTCCGCGGCCCGGCCGCGAGGGCGGGTACCGGCGCTCCCTCCGGCCGGTCGGGTGGAGCCGCCATCGCCACCGCTCCGCGCCCGCCCCCCTCCCCGCCTCCCGAGCGGGCCGGCGCGGCCCGCAGCGAGCGGCCGACCGCCCCCGTTTCCCGAGCGCCGACCTCCGGTCGTTCCGGCGTCGAACGGAAAACCCGGCGCGGGCGACCCGTTCCCTCGGGCCGCTGCGGCTGCCGCGGCGACCGTGCGGTCGCCACCCGTGCTCGGCGACCCTGCTCGTCGACGAGGACGGGGCGGGGCGCTCCCCTGCTGCGGGCCCGGCGGGGCCCCGGGAGCGAGACGGAGGGGCTCGCGGCTCCGGCCGGCCACCGACCCGGGGCGAGCCGAGCGGCAGGCCCTCCTCGCGGCGGTCCGCCGGCCGCACCGTCTCGGGCGAGCGGGACGGCTCAGGCGGCGGCGCGCGGCTCGAGCGGATGGCGCAGCGGCAGGCCCGGATCGGCCAGGACGAGCTGGCGGGCGAGGAGACCCACCCGGTCGACCACGACCGGCGCCCGCAGATTGACGTGCGCCCGCCGGCCGGCCGGACCGTCGGTCAGGGTGACGATCGCGAACATCAGGAGATCGCTCGCCGCGATGCCGAGCGCGGTGGCCGCCTCGGCCACCGCCGGCGGGCCGAACACGAGCTCGGGCTCGCTCACCTCGAGAACCACGAAGCGAGGCCCCTCGGGCTCCAGGCATTCGAGGATCGCGAAGCCGGTCGCACCGGGCAGGCGCCGCAGGCGGAACGAGCGGGCATCGGGGAAACCCGGGAGACCGGCCGGCAGGACCAGGGGACCGAGCTCGTCGGGCCCGCTCTCGGGCGCGGCGGCGACCGACGGCCCGGGCGTCGCGGCCGGTTCCCTCGGCGGGCCCGCCCGGTCGGCCGAGGACCGGGCCGGCTGCGACCCGACGGCGGGCGGCTCGTCGGGCGAGGCGAGCGGGTTGGAAGGCGAGAGGTCCATCGGGGGTCTCCTGCACCGTACCGGATGCGTGATGGTTACCGTGAAAAGGTCAACGGATCCTTAATGCCGGCCTCACCGCAGATAGTCGGCGAGGCTCAGCCGGTTGAGCCGGGCCACGACGAGATAGGTGGACTCGAGGGTCGCCTGGTCGCGGGCCAGTCGGGCCGCGGCCTCGGCGAGGTCGGTGTCGGCGATCCCCGCGATCAGCTCGTCGAGATAGACGAGCGCACCGCGTTGGCCGTCGACGATGTCCTCGAGCCGGGCGGCCGCCACACCCAGCCGGCCGCGCTCGTCGGCCACGCCGTCGATCGCCTCGACGGCGCTCCGAAGCGCCTGCTCGAGCCCGGCGCGGTCGTCGGCGAGGTGCGCCTCCTTGGCCTGGCCGAGCGCGGCGAAGAGCTGCGCGAAGGGCTCGGCCGCGGCGGTGGTGCCGTAGTCGAGCTCGATCGCGGGATCGGCACGAACGGTCGGGGCGACCGAGTCGCCCCGGTAGTAGAGGGTCGGGTCGGCAGTGGTCGGCAAGGGATCGGGCAGGACGACCGGGGCGGTGTCGGTTCGGCTGCCGGCGAACAGATAGCGGCCGTCGAGCTGCCGGTTGAGCAGACCAGCCAGCTCGTCGGCCATCTGCTCGACCTCGGCGGCGAGCGGGATGACGCTGCGGCCGGGCTCGCCGAGCCGGGCCACGAGCAGGGTGCGCAGCCGCTCGGCGAGCTCGGCGATGCCGCCGAGGGCGGACTCGGCGGCCTGCATCCGGCCCAGGACCTTCTCGTTCTCGCTCGCCAGCCGCTCGGTCAGGGCCCGCTGCTGGCGGCTCGCCACGAGCAGGCCGGCACGGTCGGGGATCTCGTCCCAGCGCTGCGCCCGCTGGCCGCTCGCGATGTCGACCTGAGCGTCGCGGATGCGCGCCTGGGTCCGTTGGACGAAGGCGGCCAGGCGGTTGCTCTGACCGAGATCACCGATCCGCGTGCTCATCGTTTTCGTCCGCCTCAGCGCTTCATGGCCAAGAGCTCGTCGAAGAGCTCGTCGGTGATCCGCACGATGCGGGCCGACACCGAATAGGCCTGCTGGTAGAGGACCAGCCGGGCGAGTTCCTCGTCCATGTTCACCCCCGAAACGGCCGCAACCCGAGCCGAGAGCTCGGAGACCATGGCCCGATCGGTCTCGGCCGCACCGCTCGCGCGCGCGACCCGGGCGGCGACCGCGCCCACGAGGTCGGCGGCGTAGACGCCGATCGTCGAGGCCTCGCGGTCGAGACCGCCGCGGGTCACGGTCGGTACGGAGCGCTCGAAGGCAGCGGCGAGGCCCTGGGCACCGCGGGCGTCGCCGATCCCGCCCAGGCTCGCCGAAGGCGGCGGGCCCGGATCGATGTCGAGCTTGGCCGTCGCGAGCAGCGAAGGGCTGTCGGCGATGGCGGCTCGCACGGCCATCGCCGTCGGCCGGTCGGGGTCGGCCTCGAACAGGTCGTTGAGGCCGAAATAGTGGGAGAAGCCGTAGTCCCAGACACGTCCGGCGGCGTCGGTCACGGTGATCGTGCCGTCGCCGTCGGCGAGCGCGACGCCCTTGCCGGCGCCGAGGACGATCGAGAGCCGACCCTCGCTGTCGAGCGCGGCGTCGCCGTGACCGGACAGATCGGCGTCGAGCTGGGCGACGAGGGTCGCCAGATCGGCCGAGAGGTCGATCGCCACGGTGTGCAGGGTCGCCCCGCTCGCCCGGTCGATCACCGCGAGCCAGGCGGTGCCGGTGCGGGTGGAGGCGTCGAAGGTCCCGTCCTCGAGGCGGGAACCCGCGAGGCTCTCGGGCGGCGGCCAGGCGACCGCGGCATTGTGGGCGGCATCCAGCGCGTAGCGGATGATCCGGGCGAGCTCGTCGAGCTGGTCGGCGAGCTCGGGCAGGTAGCGGTCGCGGGCCTCGAGCAGGCCTTGCAACTCGCCTTCGCGCATGGGTGAGCGGATGATCAGCTCCTCGTCGGCGGGCGTGCCCGTCACGAGTTCGGGCGGCAGCTCGGCCCTGAGCCCGCCGGTGACGAGCTCGACGCCGTCGGCACCGGCGACCGGCTCGCCGGTCGCGGGGTCGATGTCGCGGGCGCGGTAGAGTGTGACGGGACCGAACAGGGTGGCGTTGGAGACGATCGGCGCCGGATCGTAGACGAGTACCCGCCGCGTCCCCTCGAGGAGCGGCTGGCCGCCGCGCACATAGACCGCGGTCCGGCCGTCCTCGTAGCGGTAGGTGGAGACGTCGATCCGCCGGGCCAGCGAGGCGAGCAGCCGGTCGCGGGTGTCTTCGAGCTCGGGGCTCCCTCTGCCGCCGGCGATCTCCCGGTCGATCCGCTCGAGCGCGGCGAGGTCGGCGTTGACCGCGTCGATCAACCGATCGATGCGCCGGTCGGCGTCGCCCCGCAGCTCCTGGACCCGCTCGCCGGCCCGGGTGAGGGCCCCGGCGAGCTCCTCGGCGGCCCCCAAAAGCTCGCTCCGCTGGGCGGCCTTGGCGGGATCGTTGGCGAGCGCCTCGGCGGCGGCGGCGACCGCCGCGAGCCGCTCGTGCAGGCCGCCGCCGGTGCCCCCCGGGGTGCCGAGGATGTCGTTCTGGGCGCGGCCCAAGAGGTCCTCGAGGACCTCGCTGCGCCCGAGCCTGGCGGTCCGGGTACGCAGCTCGGCGACCAGGAACTCGTCGGCGATCCGACGGGGGTCGAGGGCGCGGGCGCCGGCGCCGCGGCCGTCGTGGACGATCGGCTCCTGGGCGTGGACCTTGCGGACATAGCCCTCGGTGGCGGCGTTGGAGACGTTGTGGGCGGTGACGGCGAGCGCCTGCTGGGCGGTGGAAAGGCCGGTGAGGGCGCTCCGGAGGGTGGCGGCGAGCGTCACGGTCGCTCTCCTCAGATGCTGCGGTCGAAGCTGACCGCGATGACCCGGCCACCCCGGGCGGGCGGCGGGGCGACGGCGCGCGGTTCCTCGGCGAGGGCTTCGGTGACCCGGCGCAACAGACGCTCGGTCACCGATTTGGCGGCGAGGAGGAGGTCGGCGTTGCGGCGGCTCGCGGCCTGCAGCCGGCGCATCGCCTGCTCGAGCTCTTGGCGGGTCCGGAGCGGCAGCGCGGCGACCGCCTCGGGCTGCCGGCGGAGGGCCGAGAGCTCCTTCTCGTAGGCCTGGGCGAGGGTCCGCTTCTCCTGCTGCAGCTCGCCGATCCGGTCGACCGCCATGCGGCGGACGCACTCGGCCTCGCGGGCCATCACCTCGCACAGCCGCTCGATCAGGGTGACGAGCATGGCGACGCGCTCGAGACCGCTCACGGCTGTGCCTCCTGCAGCCGCAACAGCTCGCGCCGGGTGGCGTCGGCGATGCCGATGCCGCCGCTCCTCGCGATCAGCCGGGCGTACTCGTCGACCAGGAGGCTGCCGTAGGGCTCCTGGCCGAACGGGCCGTCGGAACCGAGGCCGCCGCTCATCCCGCGCAGCATCTGGGAGAGGAAGACGGCCTCGAACTCGACTGCGGCCTCGGCGAGCCGGTCGGCCGGCCGGGCCGGACCGGTGGTCGCGAGGGGAGCCGCGGCGGGGGTCGGGCGGTTCACCATCACATCACCTCGATCTCGGCCTGGAGTGCCCCGGCCGCCTTGATGGCCTGGATGATCGCGATCATGTCGCGCGGACCGACGCCCAGCGCGTTGAGCCCGTCGACGAGCGCGTCGAGGGTGGCGCCGGTCTCGAGCACCACGAGCTTGCGGTCGGGCTGGGTGTCGACCTCGACGTTGGTGCGGGGCACGACCACCGTCTCGCCGGCGGCGAGCGGGTTGGGCTGGGCGACCTGGGGTGTTTCGGTGATCCGCACGGTGAGGTTCCCCTGGGCGACCGCGACCCGGCTGATGCGAACCTTGTCGCCGATGACGATGATGCCGGAGCCCTCGTCGATGACGATCCGGGCGGGATGGTCGGGCTCGACCGGGAGCTGCTCGATCTCGCTCAGGAGCGCAGCGGTACGGCCCCGCCACGCCGGTGGGATCGGCAGCCGAACGGTGGTCGGGTCGAGTGCGCGGGCCGGGGCACCCTCGAGCCGGCTGTTGATCGCCGCGGCGACCCGCTGGGCGGTCGTGAAGTCGGGGTTGCGCAGCGCCAGGCGCAGCTCGGGCAAGGAGTCGAGGGCGAAGGGGACCTCGCGCTCGACCAGGGCGCCGGCCGGCAGGCGGGCGGCGGTCGGCACGCCGCGGGTGACCGACTGGGCCTCGCCCTTGGCCTCGAAGCCGCCGATCGCCAGAGCACCCTGGGCCACGGCGTACACTTCGCCGTCGGCGCCCAGGAGCGGGGTGGCGAGCAGCGTGCCGCCGAGCAGCGACTTGGCATCGCCCATGGCGCTCACCGAGGCGTCGATGCGGCTGCCCTGCCGGGCGAAGGGTGGCAGGGTGGCGGTGACCATGACCGCGGCGACGTTCTTGGTGTTGAGGTTGACGCCGCGGGTCGAGACACCCAGCCGCTCGAGCATCGCCACGAGACTCTCCTGGGTGAAGACCGCGTTGCGCAGGGAATCGCCGGTGCCGTTGAGGCCGACCACCAGGCCGTAGCCGATCAGCACGTTCGGCCGCACGCCCTCGAAGTCGGCGATGTCTTTGATGCGGGAGGCGGCGATCGCCGGTTCCGCCGGGGCGGCCGCGAGCCAGGCCAGAAGCACGGCCAGGAGCGCGATCGGCCGCCCGCCGCCCCTCACCCGTAGCCGGCTCTTCCTCGACCTCGCGTCCACGGAGCTTCTCCCCTCGCCTCGATCGGCACGGTCGCCTCGCCGGCGATCGGCGCCGGCGGCGTCACCCGGTCCCTGCGCAAGCCGCGTGCCAACCGCGGCGGAACGGCCTCGAGGCCGGTGGGCGGCGCATCGGCCACGGGGCGCGCCCGGCAATTCCTGCCCACTCCGGGCACCCTCTGCCGAGCGGCGCCGGCCGTTAACCCGGTCTTAACCAGAAGGCCCCAGAGTGGGGTGGGGCCGGAGCCCCGCGGAGGACGTGACCATGCTCATCGCCAGGGTCGCCGAAGGTCCGAGGACCGAGCGGGCGCGGTCGGCCGGGTCGCCGGCCGCGGGTCGCGGCTGGGTCGATCCGCTGTCGACCTCGACCGCAGATGCACGGCCGACACCCGCTCCGGTGGCGGGCGGCGCGATCGCGGCCCTCGCCGGGGTGGACGCGCTGCTCGTGCTGCAGCGGGTCGAGGAGCCGGCGGACCGCCGCCAGCGGGCGGCGCGTCGGGGTGCCCGGCTGCTCGACGGGCTCGAGAGGCTGCGTCGCGGCCTGCTCGACGGCACGCTACCGGAAGCGACGCTGCGCGAGCTGCGGGTGGGCCTGGCCGAGCTCGAGGCCGTGCCCGACCAGCCGCGGCTGCAGTCGGTCCTGACCGAAATCGCGGTGCGGGTGGAGGTCGAGCTCGCCAAGCTCGAGCAGGCCGCGGCGACCGCCGAGCGCTCGCCCCGCGGCCCCCCGGCCGGGCCGGGGGAGGTCAGCGCCGGCTGAGGGGGTGCGCGCCTGCGCTCGACCGGTGCGCGGGCGCGGTCGGCTCCTCCGCTTCCCGGGCGGCGGCCTCGATCGCCCGCAGCGCCTCGGCGAGCAGGCGGTCGAACTCCTCCCGGTCGTAGATCGCGTCGTGGCCCACACCCGGGACCGTCGCGACCAGGAGCGGGCGGCGCAGCACTTCGACCAGTGCGGTGCTGCGGGCCCTTGGCACGACCCGGTCGTGCTCGGCCAGGATCACCGCCACCGGCAGATCGAGGCCGCGGAGGCTTTCGGCGGTGCGGAAGGGGTGGCGCAGGAGGGACCGCACCGGCACCCAGAAATAGTGCTCGGCGGCGACCGCCTCGATCGAGTCGAACGGGGTCACGAGCACGAGCCCGTCGAGCGGCCGGTGCGCGGCCAGGTGCGCGGCGACCGCCGAGCCGAGGCTGAGGCCGATCGCCACCACGCGGCCCGGGGCGAGCCTCGCGACCGCCCAGTCGTGGATCGAGAGCGCGTCGGCGTAGAGCGCCGCCTCGCCGGGCCGCCCTTCGCTCGGCGGATAGCCGCGATAGTGGAACACGACGAGATCGTGATCCTCCACCCGGCGGGCGAGGAAGACCAGGAGATCGTCGGCGTTCCAGGCGTTGCCGCCGAAGGCGAGGAGCAGGCCGCGCGAGCGCCGCCGCGCCCGGAGCACGGCGCCGACGAGCCGGTCGCCCTCGGCCGAGCGGAGCGTGACGCGCTCGGCTGCCTCGGGGAGCGCGAAGGTCGGCGCCGAGGCGGCACCGCGCGGGAACAAGAGGCTCTCCTGGAGAAGCCAGAGGACACCGACCGCGGCCCCCCAGGCCGCGACTCCGCCGATCAGGAAGTTCAGCAACGGTCGGGCTCCGCGGCCGGGCGCGAACCGCGGCCCGCCGGAGGCGGTCGCGAACGCTCGGCCGAAGCGAAGATCGGCCTCGAGACCGCGGCCCGCAAGACGGCCGGGCCGGTCGCTCCGCGGAAGCCGCAACCGGCCGGCCTCGCCCCCGATCGGGAGCTCCGGCG